>OCSH01000063.1_pt1 | contig 134067 bp, 115 predicted proteins | sample 1538371 | NCBI WGS metagenome assembly OCSH01 (sample SAMN04571687, study PRJEB22368) | human gut metagenome | biome: human gut; material: stool | host: Homo sapiens | place: Luxembourg | collected 2012-06-01 | reverse complement strand
TTCCTACACTTGAAAAGTGCGAACATAAAAACAGTTTCATCCATATCCTCCTTAACAAATCCCGATTGATCAACTTCATTAATACCATTATTCTACCATAATTACACTTACAATCCTACTTCATTCTATTAAAATTGATTTACAGAATTTATAATTAAATTACTTTGAGAATGCAGATTGAGTTTTGATCCTATAGGCACTCATCCCATACCCCGCGAGTTCCATAACGTAAATTGCAGATTCTGTGGTGCAATCCATAACGTTGATTGGGCAAATATAAGCGTCCTCTCACAAGTCATCCATAACGTAAATGAAAGAAAAACGGTATAAACAAATATTATTTTCTTTGTGAGCTATGGAGATAGGATTCTAACAATCTTGGGAAGCACTGCTTCTCAAGATTGTTGCTCAGAAGCCTATCGGAATGTCCAGCGAACAGAAACATAATATTTCGTTTATACCGTTTTTCTTTTTCATTAACATATAAAATTCTGACTTGTGAAAGGACGCTTATATCTGCCCCTCACAACCTATAAAAGCACCACAGAATCTGCGACACTACGTCCGTTAAACTCCGGTTATGATAACAAGGCCTTGTCGTTAGCAAATTCCTGCCCGCTGACCTTTTCAAACTGGTGCAGCAGATCTTCAACCGTCAGTTTCTTCTTTTCCTCGCCGGAAATATTTAAGATAACTTTTCCTTCGTGCATCATGATCAGGCGATTTCCGTGCACAATAGCATCCTTCATATTGTGTGTTACCATCATAGCGGTCAGATGATTGTCGGAGATGATCTTGTCGGAAATCTCAAGCACTTTTGCGTCCGTTTTCGGATCAAGGGCAGCGGTGTGTTCATCTAACAGTAAAAGTTTTGGTTTCTGGATGGAAGCCATCAACAGTGTGATTGCCTGACGCTGTCCACCGGAAAGCAGTCCGACTTTGCTGGTGAGACGATCTTCAAGACCTAAATCCAATGTTTTTAACATTTCCCGGTAGGTGTCGCGTTCTGCCTTCGTGATTCCCCAGCTTAACCCACGTTTTCTGCCACGGCGGGCTGCAATTGCCATATTTTCCTCGATGGACATGGTGGTTGCAGTTCCGGTCATAGGATCCTGAAAGACACGGCCTAAATATTTGGCACGCTTGTATTCGGATAATTTTGTGACATCATCACCACCAATAAATATTTTACCGGAATCCACTGGCCAGACACCTGCGACAGCGTTTAAAGTTGTGGATTTTCCAGCACCGTTACCACCGATAACAGTGACAAAATCGCCATCTTCTAATGTCAGATCAACTCCGTTTAAAGCAACTTTTTCATTGATCGTACCAGCGTTAAATGTTTTGCAGATATGATCGATTTTTAACATTTCAGCCATTATTTTGCCACTCCTTTCCTGCTATGTTTCGCTTTCAGATACGGGATTGAAAGGAAGATAGCTACTACAATTGCAGAGAATAATTTCAGGTCGTCGGATGGGAATTTCAACCATAAAACAACACTTAAAACAAGGTAGTACAGGATAGCTCCGGCAATGACAGAGAGCAGTGTGTAAGCAAATGCAATTTTTTTGCCGGCACACATTTTTCCAAAGAGGACATCGCCAATGATAACAGCAGCAAGTCCGATAACGATCGCACCACGTCCCATATTGACATCCGCTGCTCCCTGATACTGGGCGTAAAGTCCACCGGAAAGTCCTACAAGACCGTTAGAGATCATCAGTGCAAGTACGGTATGAAAATCAGTGTTGATTCCCTGCGCTCTTGCCATCTGCCGGTTACAGCCGGTTGCACGGATCGCATGTCCCTGCTCTGTTCCAAAATACCAGTAGAGAATGGCAACGAGTACAACGCAGAAGAGGATACAGGTCGTAAACATACGGATTTTGCTTGCAGTTGAGTCCGAAATATAACGGAGTGAAACAACAAGGCTGTATTTGTCAACGCTGACTGCCTGATTGGAACTTCCGAGAATATTTAAGTTGATAGAGTAAAGTGAAATCTGCGTCAGGATACTTGCAAGGATTCCCGGGATCCCAAGTGCGGTATGTAACATTCCGGTGATAAATCCGGCGGCCATTCCTGCAAGAAAAGCAAAGATAAGAGCAAGCCATGGATTCATGCCTGCGCGGATCAGCATAACGGCGACTGCACCTCCGGTCGCCATGGAACCATCAACGGTCAGATCGGCAAAATCCAACAATTTGTAAGTAATGTAGACCCCAAGTGCAAGGAGTCCCCAGATGAGTCCCTGTGCGCATGCGCCCGGCAGGGAACGGAGCAATGCCAGCGGGCTCAGGGAAGCTAAATAAGTTGTTAACATCATCGTCATAAGAAATCTCTCCTTATTTTTTTATAAAATGCCTGTGCGGAACTATTTGGTGCAAAAATCATCTACAAATATAAAACAATATTCATGAAATCAATTGCTTGCAGAACAAAATACCCACAGCATAAAATACCTGCGGTATTTGTAGAAGCAAAATACCGCAGGCATATTATAACATAATACTAAAACGATTTAAAGCTTTAACTTGTTGCATTGATGAAAGATTATTCCGTTACTATTTGCTCAGCAGTAAAACACTTGCTGTTTTGCTGCGTAAGAAAGTGATTCAGGAGTGAACAGTAACATTATTCTGTTTCAATTGCAACATAATCATCAGGAGGTGTGATTCCAAGCTGGGAACAAATATCTGCATTGTATTCTTTTGTTACCTGTGGTGCAGTTTTGATCTCCATCGTTGTGATATCAGCACCGTTTACAAGGATATCATAAGCCATCTGGCCTGCTGTGTATCCGATATCATAGTAGCTGATAGAAAGCGTTGCAACACCACATCCGGAACAGATGCCTTCCTCACCGGCAATGATCGGAATACCTGCCGGAAGAGCGATGTTATTGATGGTTTCCGTGTTGTTTGCCATTGTGTTGTCTGTTGGAATATAAATAACATCTACTTCGGAAACTGCTGTCTGTACCACAGAGGTGATATCATTGGAATCAGAAGCAGTATATTCTTTGTACGCGATGCCGTCAGCATCTAAAGCAGCCTCGATCTGGGTAGCCTGATACTTGGAGTTTGGCTCTGCGGAACAGTAAAGGATACCGACTGTTTTTACATCCGGGAATAATTCTTTGATCATGGCTTCCTGCTCATCTAAAGGAGCAAGATCAGAAGTTCCGGAGATATTTCTTCCGGTAGAACCTGTCCAGTCGTCGATCTCAAGGGCAGTTGCATAATCTGTGACAGAAGTTCCAAGGATCGGGATCGTGCTTGTAGCAGCGGCAGAACACTGTAAAGCAGTGGTTGCGTTTGCAAGGATCAGGTCATAGTTGCCGGCAACAAAATTGTTTGCAATGGTAGCACAGTTTGCCTGCTCGCCCTGTGCGTTCTGAAGGTCAAATGTTACATTATCTGCACCGAGCAGCTCTGTCAGTGCGTCCTCAAAGCCCTGGGAAGCAGCGTCAAGAGCAGGGTGCTCTAACTGCTGTAAAATACCGATCGTATATTTCTGACCATCGGTACTGCCTGCTGCAGCGGATTCTGTTGCTGCTGCTGAATTATCAGCAGCAGCAGAGGTATTGTCGGAGGCTGTATCGCCGCCGCATGCTGTCATGGAAACTGTCATTGCAGCTGCCATCATGACAGAGAGTATTTTGTTCATCTTTTTCATATTCATTCTCCTTATCATTGATCATAGCCTTTAATGCTTTAAAGCATTAATGCTTTTAATGATTGAATTATAATCACTCATACAGGATTCGTCAACCGGAATTTGAGAAAAAATGTGTAAAGGACATTCCTTTTTTCGGTGAGGATCATAAGAAAAAGATTTGAAATCTTAAGAAAACCTTTATAGTATGCAGAACGGAAAAGTGTTAGGATGGAAAACGGAGAGATTTTTAGAAAGGATTTTATGAAAATAAAAGAGGGGTTATTCAACATTGTATTTCCTCCCAGATGCCCTGTCTGTGATGAGGTGATACATGTTGGAAAAGATACTTGTGAAGACTGCAGGAAGAAAGTGGTCTGTATCGGGGAACCGTCCTGCAAAAAATGTGGCAAACCATTGGAAAACCAGAGGAGGGAATACTGCACAGACTGCATGAAGAAAAAGCACTATTTTTCCCAGGGAAAAGCGGTTTTTGTTTATCAGGGAGAAATCCGCCAGTCCATGTACCGTTTTAAATATAGTAATAAACGCGAATATGCAGATTTTTATGCGAAAGAAGCAGTGCGCATCTATGGAGACTGGATCCGGAGAAAACAGATCGAAGCAATTGTACCCGTTCCCATGTACCGTTTGAAGGAAAAGGGGAGAGGGTATAATCAGGCAGCCGTATTTGCGCGGACTCTGGGAGAAAAAATGAATCTTCCGGTGGAAAAGCGCATGGTAAAACGAATCCGGAATACCACGCCGCAAAAAGAATTAAATGATGTCGAACGGAAGATAAATCTAAAAAAAGCTTTCCAGTTAGTACCAAATATAGTAAAATATAGGAAAATATTAATTGTAGATGATATCTATACGACGGGAAGCACGATCGATGCAGTGGCAGAGGTACTTTTGCAGGCAGGGGTGGATGAGATTTATTTCCTATGTATCAGTATCGGCGAGGGATTTTAGGAGGAATATGCTATGGATGTAAGAAATTGTAAGGGCTGTGGAAAACTCTTTAATTATATGAGTGGCGCACAGCTTTGCCCTGAATGCAGGGCAAAGCTTGAGAAGAAATTTAGCAGCGTGAAAGATTATATCGGTGAACATCCACAGGCATCCATCAGTCAGGTGGCAGAGGATATGGATGTTTCTGTGAAACAGATCAAACAGTGGGTGAAAGAGGAGAGACTGATCCTCTCGGAAGCTTCTTTAGATGGTGTGTTGTGTGAACACTGTGGCAGACCAATCACAAGCGGACGCTTCTGTGACAAGTGTAAAGCTGCTATGGCAAATAATCTGCGGAGTGCTTTGAACAGACCACGTCCAATGCAGCAGAGATCGGGCGGAGAGCGTGATGAAGGGGATAAGATGAGATTCCTGAGATAGAACCGGGAACAGAATGTCACATATCTGAAAATAAGGACAGAATTTATAAAAAAGCAGGGCGCATAGCTACGTTATTTATATAGATAGAAACGTAGAAAGGTCGCATCTGCTTTTTTTTGTTTGAAAATACCGCCTACTGTGTTATAATGATGAATAAGAATGCATAATTGCGTGAAGAATGTACTTTTTCAGAAAATGAGATGGGTTTATTTTATAGTAGATACATTGTGTGACAGACAGGAAGGAAATCTGCATGGTTAACGAAGAACGTTTACATCATATGATAAAAATGGCGATATTTGACACCAATCAGGGAAAAGAATGTAAGCCGATGACACAGTATGCAAGAAAAGATTATGTTTCGCTGCGTATGCTTGGAAGCTTTGTGTCAGGAACGATTGGCTTTGCGCTGATCCTTGTGACATGGGGCATTTATTCCATGAACCAGTTAATGGAGAATCTGAATGCAATGGATATTCAGGAACTGCTGACATCCGTGCTGGTAAAGTATATTGTGTTTATGATTGCTTACATGGCGATCACGTATTTTGTTTATAATAGAAGATATACAAAGGGACGCCGTGAGGTAAAGAAGTATTATGGCAATCTGAAGAAGCTGAATCAGTTATACGAGAGGGAAGACAAGCTGAAAATGTCTGAGAATAAAGACTGGGAATAATCACTGAACGCTGCCGGGGGGCAGGAAAATCAGGAGTAAAACAAACGGCGGGAGGCTAAAATGACAACCTTATTAGAATTGAAAGAGAAACTGATCCGTTTTTACGGAAAAAATGAAATATATGTGAAACCGGCGATCCGGTTTGTACTTGCATTGTTTACATTCCTTGTGATCAACAACAGTATTGGATATATGAAACTGGTCAGCAAGACTCCGGTTGCAGTCATTCTTGCACTTGTGTGTTCCATGCTTCCGGTCAATGGACTGATCGCAATTGCTGCGTTGGTCGTTTTGGCGGATCTGTACGCATTATCCATTGAGGTATGTCTGGTAGGACTTCTCATGTTTGCGATCATCTATTTTATTTATTTCCGTTTTTCCCCAAAGAGTGGTATCAATGCGGTTCTGACACCGGTCTGCTTTAAGCTGCATATTCCTTATGCGGTACCGGTTGGCTCCGGTCTGCTGAGTGAGGCGTATTCTGTAGTGTCTGTTGCCTGCGGTACGGTGATCTATTTCTTTATCCATGGAGTGAGCGAGAATGCAAGCGCATTGAGCGATGCAGCGGAAGAGACGGATTCTTCGGTATCAAAAGTAGTAGTGGCATTGAACCAGCTGATTGGAAATAAAGAGATGTACCTTGTTCTTGGCATTTTTATCATTACGACACTCATTGTCTATGTGGTGAGAAAGCTTGACATTGAGCATTCATGGACGGTTGCATGGGCATCCGGTATTTTATTTGAAGCGATTGGACTGACAGCAGGATACATTTTACTTGGGATTTCAGACAAAATTGCCGGTGTGATCATTGGAAGCGTGATCTCCGGTGTGATCGCCATGATCATCCAGTTTCTGTTTTTTAATCTGGATTACTCCAGAACGGAACGACTCCAGTTCGAGGATGATGATTACTATTATTATGTAAAAGCAGTTCCAAAGTCTCTGGTGACAGAGAAGGATAAACAGATCAAACGTTTTAACGGCAAAAACGAGAAGGAACGTTTGAACAAGAAGAAATTTGCAGAAGAGATGGACATAGACGAAAATTTATTAGATTAAAAGGAAGTGAATCCGGTGCAGAATTTAGGCGTAATATTGCGGACGTTTTGGGAAAAAGCGGTGTCTTACCTGACGCTTCAGATGTCCCTCACAGATATTATAGAGATCATTATCATTTCAGTTCTGATCTATTATATGCTGGTTTGGATCAAAGATACGAGAGCGTGGATGCTTCTCCGTGGAATCCTTGTGATCCTTGCCTTTGTTTTGCTTGCAGTTTTGTTTGAAATGAATACGATCGTCTGGATCGCCGACAAACTGTTTAACGTGGCAATGATCGCTGTGGTCGTGATCTTCCAGCCGGAGATGCGCAAGGCACTGGAAAATCTCGGACGGAAGAACATTTTGGTAAATCTTTTTAATTTTGATTTCAACAAAGTGGAGAATGGAAAGTTTTCCGACAAGACTATCACAGAGCTGGTGAAAGCCTGCTATGAGATGGGAAAAGTAAAAACAGGAGCACTCATCGTAGTGGAAGATGAAATCGTTCTGACGGAGTATGAGAGGACAGGGATTGCCGTAGATGGTATCCTGACCAGCCAGCTTCTGATCAATATTTTTGAAAAAAACACACCGCTGCATGATGGAGCAGTCATTGTGAGGGGAGACAGAGTTGTTTCTGCCACCTGCTATCTTCCACTGACGGACTCCTTAAGCCTGAGCAAAGACCTTGGAACAAGACACCGTGCGGCAGTCGGTATCAGTGAGGTGAGCGATTCACTCACAATTGTAGTATCGGAGGAAACCGGAAAAGTATCCATTGCACTGGACGGTGAACTTTACCGGAATGTAGATGCAGAATTCTTAAAAAATAAACTGGCTTACATTCAGAAACGTGAGCAGGACACTTCGAAAGTGAAATCATGGAGAAGGAGGCTGAAAGATGTTACAAAAATTCGGAAAGAAAGTAATGAATAACTTTGGCCTTAAGATCCTTGCTGTTTTGTTTGCTGTTGTTTTATGGATCGTAGTCGTGAATATTGATGATCCGAGCAACTCAAAACCTTACACAACCAGTGTCTCACTGGAAAATAAATCTTATATCACCTCCATGGGAAAATGGGCAGATTATCTGGATGGAAAGAATACGATCACGTTCAGCGTGTATGCAAAACGCTCTGTGCATAATACACTTACCAATGCGAACTTTACAGCAACGGCGGATGCACAGAAAATTGAATATGATGAGAAAACAGGGACTTACCGTGTGCCGGTTGTCGTGACCTGTAACCGTAACAACAGCAGTATTAATATTACCAGCAAAGATCTGTATCTGGATCTTGAACTGGAGGATTCTGCTTCAAAGCAGTTCCCGATCAAGACAAACACAACCGGTACGGTTGCGTCGGGATGCGCGCTTGGTGATGTTGAGATCACAGATGCGAATGTTATGAAAGTATCCGGTCCAGCTTCTGTGGTAAATCAGATCGATACCGTTGTGGCGACTATTAATGTAGATGGCATGTCAACGGATATCACAGACCGTGTGACACCTGTATTTTATGATGCACAGGGAGAGGTTGTGGATACGACAAAGCTTACGCTGAGTGTGAGCACAGTCAATATCAGTGCACAGATTCTGAATACGAAAGATGTGGAACTGGAATTCCTGACAACCGGAACTCCGGCAGATGGATATCAGGCAGGGGATATCACCTATACGCCACAGAAAGTACGTATTAAAGGCGAGGCGGCTATTTTAAATACCATTAATAAGATCACGATCCCGGAAGAAGTGTTAGACCTTACAGACGCATCTTCGGATATTGAAAAGACTGTGGATATTTCCACGTATCTTCCTTCGGGTACTGCTTTGGTGATCAGTTCGGACTCAAAGATCGATGTTACGGTTGTTGTGGAGGCAGTGAAGACAAAGACTCTGCAGATTCCGGTGACAAATCTTCAGGTGATCGGACTTGACGCAGATGAAAAAGTGCAGTATGAGGAAGACAACATTGCCCTCACTGTGTCCGGAAGGAGCAGTGTGATCGATGCACTGGACGAAAAGACGATTTCCGGCAGTATCGATCTGACAGATTTAAAGCTGGGTGCACATAATGTACTGATTACATTTGAATTGGATACAAATACGGTCAGCTATGCGGATACCTATGCCGCGGTTACCATTGAAAGCGCATCTGATACATCAGCTTCTGCTGATAATACAGATGAGGAACTGGAGAGTACCTCAACGGTAAGGAAAACAAGTGAACGTTAGCAGATTTAAAAAATTTGAAATAGGAACAAAGAGAGGAACAGTAATATGGCAAGAATGTTTGGAACAGACGGCGTCCGTGGTGTGGCGGGCTCGGAACTGACAATTGAACTGGCAACAAAGTTAGGTCAGGCAGGAGCTTACGTGCTCACAAAAGAGCAGGAGCATCAGGCAACCATTATTGTAGGATGTGATACGAGAATTTCAGGAGGAATGTTAGCGAGCGCATTAATGGCAGGTATCTGTTCGGTTGGCGCAAATGCAATATTTGTCGGAGTGATGCCGACACCTGCGATCGCATATCTCACCAGAAAACACAAAGTAGATGCCGGAGTAGTCATCTCCGCATCACACAATCCAATGGAATTTAACGGGATCAAGTTCTTCAATGGAGAGGGCTACAAGCTTCCGGATGAGATGGAAGATGAGATTGAGGCTCTGATCAAAAATAATATGAAAGACGTGGTACTTCCGATCGGTTCCGGCGTAGGAAAGATTGATTACCGCTTTGACCTGAGAGATGAATACGTGAAATTCATGGAAAAATGTGTTCCGGTGGATCTTAAAGGTATGAAAATTGTTGTAGACTGCGCAGAAGGTGCATCCCATTATACATCTGTCAAAGCACTGACAGATCTTGGAGCAGATCTTATCGCAATCCACACCGATCCGGATGGTACGAACATCAATTCCAATTGTGGCTCCACTCATATGGATGAGCTGAAAGCGCGTGTTGTATATGAAAAGGCAGCAGTTGGTCTTGCGTTTGACGGTGATGCAGACCGTATGCTTGCGGTGGATGAGCATGGAAATGTTGTGGACGGCGATCAGATCATGGCAATCTGTGGAAACTACATGAAGTCCAAAGGAACTTTGAAGAAAGATACGATCGTAGTCACAGTCATGACAAACCTCGGATTTACCCTTATGGGGCAGAAAGAGGGCATCCATGTGGAAAAGACAAAAGTCGGCGACCGTTATGTTCTTGAGAATATGAGAAAAAATGGCTATAACATCGGAGGAGAGCAGTCCGGTCATGTTATCTTCTTAGACGATAATACAACCGGTGACGGATTATTAAGTGCCCTGCATTTATTAGAAGTTATGGTCAATACCGGAAAACCGTTGTCAGAACTTGCTGAGATTATGGAAGTACTCCCACAGGCTCTTGTCAACGCAAAAGTTCCAAACCATAAAAAAGAAAAATTCATGGAATATCAGGAAATTGCAGATGCCGTGGCAGATGTTGAGAAAAAATTCAAGGGCGAGGGAAGGGTTCTCATCCGCCCATCCGGAACAGAGCCTCTGGTGCGTGTCATGATCGAGGGGAAAGATCAGAAAGTGATCGATGAAGAAGCAAGGAAACTGGCGGAATTGATCACCAAAATAATGTTATAGAATACCAAAATGCTGGTCTGATTATAACATGGTGATTCAGACCGGCATACGGATAAAAAAATCAGGGGACTGGAATTTGGAGGGTAATACAGCATGGTTAGTCAGAAAGTAGTAATAAAAAATCCAACAGGACTGCATTTGAGACCTGCGGGAATTTTATGTAAGGATGCAATGCAGTTTAAATCACATATCACGTTCCGCTACCGCGATAATATCGCAAACGCAAAAAGTGTCTTAAGCGTGTTAGGTGCATGTATCAAGTCCGGAGATGAGATTGAACTCATGTGCGAGGGCGAAGATGAGGAAGAGGCTTTAAAAGCGATCGTGGAAGCGATTGAGGATGGATTGGGAGAGTAAGGGATATTTTTTCAAAAATTAAAAGAAAAAGATATTAAGTAAGATATGAAAATAAGCATTATTATACCGGTATACAACTCAACTTTATATTTGAAACAATGTGTGGAAAGCATATTGGCGCAGACGTATCACAATTTCGAAATTTTGTTAGTAGATGATGGATCTACGGATGATAGTCCGATGCTATGTGATGAATATGCCCAAAAAGATGATAGAATTGTTACGATTCACAAACAGAACGGTGGAACATCAGATGCAAGAAACGTCGGATTGGAGAAAGCCAGTGGTGATTACATCACATTTATGGACAATGATGATTATTGGAGTGATCCAGATGCGTTGTGTGATATCATAAAAGTGATAAGTGAGACAGAACCGGATGTTGTGATGCACGCAAACATGGTGTATTGGCAGGATAAAAATAGAACTGTAAATCCGTCTTCTTTTGATCGCACACTTGTATCGGGAAAGAAAAGAAAAGAGGCAGTGGAAAATCTGATAAAAGCTGGAATGCTTAGCGTTACTGTTTGGACAAAACTTGTAAAAACCTCTTTGATACGGGAACATGATCTGTATTTTAAAAAGGGAATCCGCAATGAAGATACAGACTGGATTGCCAGAATGCTGATTTACGCAGAACGGTTTGAATGGTATGATAAACCATTTTATGTGTACCGCAAAGGCCATGAAACAGCTCAGACAAGTCAGAAGATGAAATATTATATGGTGAATGATCTGAAAAATATTATAATAGAATATACCCAATATGCAGAAAAATATTTGGATCAAGAATATCGGAAAGTTTTTTATGCGTATTTAGCGTATCCGTTTGCAGTCTGGATGGGACAGGCATATTTGATAGAACAGAATGAGCAAATTAAAAATGATCGTGAGATAATGAAAAAATATGCATATCTGTTAACTTATGATATAAACCCGGCAGTTCATCTGGTTCATAGGGTATATCGTATATTAGGATTTGGATTGACATCAAGAATTTTAATGTTATATATTAAAAAAGTTTATTATTCATAATGAAAAAATACATTAGAGCAATTGAACAGGTGAAAAAAATGTCAAAACATTATTGCATTTTTTCTGCACAGTATTATCCGCATGTTGGTGGTGTAGAACGTTATACTTTGTATTTGAGCAGAAAATTGATCGCTGCAGGAAACGAAGTTACTATAGTAACATCAAATACGGGTGATTTATCAGGAGATGAAATACAAGAAGGAATCCAGATTTATCGTCTGCCATGTTACGATTTATTAGGCGGAAGATATCCGGTGTTCAAAAGAAACAAAGAATTTAAAAAAGTAAAAAAACTGATCGAGAGGAATCAGTATGATCTTGTGATTATTAATACGAGATTCTATTTGCATTCATTATACGGAGCAAAATTTGCAAAAAGTAAGGGAATTCCATCCATTGTAATAGAGCATGGAACATCTCACCTGAGTGTAAATAATAAGTTGTTTGACACAGTGGGGGGATGGTATGAACATTTCCTTACATTTTTGTTGAAAAAATATTGTAATGATTATTATGGTGTTTCAGAAGCCTGTTGTGAGTGGAGCGGGCATTTCCATATAAAATCAAAGGGAACACTATATAATGCAGTAGAAATCGAAGAATTTCAGAGAATTCTAAAAGAGTCCGACATTGATTATCGGAAGGAATATGGAATTCCGAGTGGAGCAAAAGTGATTTCTTTTACTGGCAGATTAATTCCGGAAAAAGGGATTAAACAGCTTGTATCAGCAGTAAAGAAGATAAATATAAGCAGGATAAAAAACGGACAGATACCAGTTTATTTAATGATTGCAGGGGATGGCCCGTTATATCAGGAATTGTTAGAAATGTCAGATCAATATACCATATTGACGGGACAAATTGACTTTGAACATATTGTTAAAATTTTGGATGCGTCAGATATATTTTGCCTGCCATCAGATTCGGAAGGCTTTCCAACTTCCGTATTGGAGGCTGTGGCATGTAAGTGTTTTGTGATAACAACTTATCGAGGTGGAGCGAAAGAGTTGCTCATAGATGAACAGTATGGAATTATCATGAGAGATAATACAGTTGAATCAATTCAGAAAAATTTGGAAAAAGTAATAGAAGATGATGCATACCGAACACAGGCAGAATGTAAAAGTTATGATAGATTAGTAAAATATTTCACGTGGGATGCCACTGCTGAAAAGGTTATGCAGATTGCAAAAGACATGAATGGGGAGAAAGAATGAAAGTATTGATCATCATTCCGGCATACAACGAACAGGACAATATAGAACGTGTGGTGAAGCATTTGACAGAAAATTATCCAGAGTATGATTATGTGGTGATTAATGATGGATCAATGGATAAAACATCTGAGATATGCCATTCAAATCATTACAATATTATAGATCTTCCGGTAAATTTAGGACTTGCAGGTGGATTTCAGACTGGTATGAAATATGCATATCAAAAGGGATATGATTGCGCAGTACAGTTTGATGCAGATGGACAGCACAGACCGGAATATATTGCAGCAATGATCCGGAAAATAGAAGAAGGAAATGATATTGTGATCGCATCCAGATTTGTTGAAGAAAAGAAACCGGCTACAGCAAGGATGATTGGAAGCAGATTGATCACCACTGCGATCAGACTTACTTCAGGTGCAAAAATCATGGATCCGACATCTGGAATGCGTATGTATAATAAAAAATTAATAGAAGTATTGGCAAACAACATAAATTTTGGACCGGAACCGGATACCGTATCGTATTTGATTAAAATGGGAGCAAAAGTGGCAGAAATACAGGCAAAGATGGATGAAAGAATTGCCGGACAAAGTTATCTTAATGCCGTCAATGCTGCAAAATATATGGCCAGAATGTTGATCTCTATATTATTAATACAGAACTTTCGCAATAAAAAGAAAGTGGATTTTACAAAATAGACAGGATAAAGGAGAAAAGAATGTCGATAGCATTTCGAATTACATTGATTATCGTATCTGTTTTTACATTGCTTTATATGTGCAAAAAAGTAAAACAGGAAAAATTACAGATAGAGTATTCTATTTTTTGGACATTGTTTGCGATAATGCTCGTTTTGTTTAGTATTTTTCCACAGATTGCAGATTGGATGTCAGAGTTGGTAGGCGTATATTCCACAACTAATTTCATATTTCTTTTGATTATATTTATATTACTTGTCAAATGTTTTCAACTCACTATGGACATTTCTAAACTGGACAATAAAGTAAAAGAATTAGTACAGAAGATTGCAATTGATGAGAAAGAAAAAAGGGAACAGAAATAAATGAAGGAAACAACAGCAAAGAAGAAATTTATGTGGAATATGGCTGGAAGTCTTTGCAATTCACTTTCCTCTATGCTTCTGTTGATTATCGTTAACCGGATTAGCGGAGAGAGCAGGGGTGGATTTTTTGCATTGGCGTATTCTACAGCGCAGCTTTTGTTTTCTGTCGGTGGATTTGAAATCAGACCAGTTCAGTCGACGGATATAAAAAATAAATTTACATTTAATCAATATTTTACCAGCAGAATGTTAAATTGTATTATTATGCTGATCTGCATGATAGGCTATATTGTTGTGAATGGTTATACTGGAGTCGAAGCACTTACCGTGTTTTGGATTCTGGGGTATCGAATGGTAGAGGCTGTGGCAGATGTATATAGTGGATTATTCCAACAGAGAGAACGAATTGACATTTCCGGAAAAGAGATGTTAATGCGGAGCGGAATTTCAACGATTACATTCACAATTATATTATGGTTAACAGACAACCTGTTATATGCGGCTATGACACTTACATTAACGTCACTGGTTATTATGCTGTTTTATGATTTACATATGAAAAAATACTTTGAACCAACGCCGGTGCATCTGGAATGGAGAGGGATTTTAGGTATTTATAATGCATGCTGGCCATTGTTTGTGTCATCTTTTATTATGAATTATCTGAACAATGCACCCAAATATGCGATTAACACATATTATGATGAGACGGTTCAGAACAGCTATAATATTTTATTTATGCCTGCATTTGTGATCAATTTATTAAGCCTTTTTGTATTCCGGCCACTTCTTACAGATCTTGCCAGAGATTGGGAGGGGGAAAATATAAAAGAGTTTACGGACATTGTGAAAAAAATGATGATTTTAATTGGTGCACTTACGATTGCAGCATGTGTGGGTGCTTATCTTTTGGGAATACCAATATTATCTCTTGTGTATGGAGTTGATCTGAGGGCATATCGAATGGAATTGGTGATCATTATGATATGCGGAGGACTGAATGCCTATGTATATTGTCTCTATTATGTGGTAACAGTTACGGGAAAACAGATTTTTTTATTGCTGGGATATGGAGCCGGACTTATATTTGCAGTATTTCTGGGATCGAGTTTCGTAAAGAGTCTTGGAATGTTGGGAGCGGCACTGAGTTGTACCCTTTCGTTTGGAGTAGTATTTATAGTATTTTTAATAATAACATCCTGTGTCGTAAAGGACAGGAAGAAGAAAACTGAAGTGTGATAAAAGATGGAAAATTTTATAAAAAGAAAGAGGGAATGAAGAGAATGAGTAAAAAGATTTTGGTAACAGGATGTAATGGACAGCTTGGTCGTGCGATCAATAAGGAATATGCAGGAAGTGATGTGACATTTATTAATACAGATGTAGCGGAAGGGGAAGGTGTGACAGCACTTGACATTACAAAAATTGAGCAGGTATTATCACTTGTACGTGCAGAACAGCCAGAAGTGATCATTAACTGTGCGGCCCATACAAATGTTGATGCATGTGAGAAGCAGTGGGATGCAGCCTATCGTATCAATGCTTTGGGTCCAAGAAACTTAAGCATTGCAGCAGAGGCAGTTGGCGCAAAGATGATTCATGTTTCAACAGATTATGTTTTTGAGGGAAATGGTACAAAACCATATACTGAATTTGATGCACCGAACCCGGTGAGTGCTTATGGTAAAACAAAGCTCGAAGGAGAGAAGTTTGTTCAACAGTTTTCAAACCATTTCTTTATTTTTCGTACAGCCTGGTTATATGGAGATGGAAAAAACTTTGTAAAAACTATGCTGAACCTTTCGGAGACTCATGATGAAGTGAGTGTTGTCTGCGATCAGCTTGGATCGCCAACAAGTGCAGTAGAGCTTGCAAAGGCAATCCATCATTTTGAGGGAACGGAAAATTATGGTCTGTATCATGCTACTTGCGAGGGAGATACAAACTGGGCAGACTTTACAGAGGAAATTTTCAAAAGAGCAGGAAAAAGCACAAAGGTAAATCATGTAACAAGTAAGCAGTATAAACAGATGAATCCGGCAGCGGCTGACCGTCCGGCATATTCTATTCTGGATAATTATATGATGAGATTAGCGGATGGTTATCAGATGGCTGACTGGAAAGACTCATTGGATGTTTATATGGCAGAGCTGAAATAGTTAATAAAATCCTAAGATGTGTAAAACTTGTCTTAGTATATAAAATATGGTAAAATGACAAATAATTGTGATGATAGGAGGATCTCGGAATGAGAACTTATTTGGTAACTGGAGGAGCTGGATTTATTGGATCGAACTACATTCATTATATGTTTCGCAAATATGATAATGAAATCAGAATTATCAATGTAGATGCATTGACATATGCAGGTAATCTGGAGAATTTAAAAGATATTGAAAATAGAGATAATTACACTTTCATTAAAGCGGACATCACGGACAAGGATGCTATCATGAAGATCTTTGAAGAAAATGATATTGACCGTGTTGTGCATTTCGCGGCAGAAAGTCATGTTGACAGAAGTATTAAAAATCCGGAAGTTTTTGTCAAGACAAATGTTCTCGGAACAGCAGTTATGCTTAATTGTGCAAAAAAAGCATGGGAGCTGCCAGATGGCAGTTTTAAAACTGGTAAAAAGTTCCTTCATGTATCGACAGATGAAGTATATGGTTCACTTCCTGATGATGGAAAAAGCTATTTTTATGAGACAACTCCATATCAGCCACACAGTCCATATTCCGCTAGTAAAGCGTCTTCTGATATGTTAGTGAAGGCTTATATTGATACGTATCATTTTCCGGCTAATGTGACGAATACATCCAATAATTATGGACCATATCAGTTCCCGGAGAAGTTGATTCCATTAATTATTAACAATGCTTTGCACGGAAAGAAATTACCGGTGTACGGAGATGGATTGAATATTCGTGACTGGTTATATGTAGATGATCATGCAAAGGGAATTGACATGGTTCAGGAACATGGAAAGCTTGGTGAGTCTTACAATATTGGCGGACATAATGAAAAGCGTAATATTGAGATTATCAATATTATCATTGAGACTCTACAGGAAATTCTTCCTGATACTGATCCAAGAAAAGCAAATGTAAGCAAAGATTTGATCACATATGTAGAGGATCGCAAGGGACACGATCGCAGATATGCGATCGCACCTGACAAGATAAAAGCTGAGATAGGCTGGGAACCGGAGACGATGTTCAAGGATGGAATTAAGAAGACCATCGCCTGGTATTTAGAACATGAAGACTGGATGAACAATGTTACCAGTGGTGATTATCAGAAATATTATGAAGATATGTATCAGGGAAAATAATAATAGCACAAATAGCAGTACCGTCCGTAGGTCGGATGATACTGCTTGTTTGCGTTTTACCAAAAAGTGATAAAATGAATTTTTTAGGAGGATGAAAAATGAAAGGAATTATTTTAGCCGGAGGATCCGGAACACGTTTATACCCATTGACAAAAGCAATTTCAAAGCAGATCATGCCGGTTTATGATAAACCAATGATTTACTATCCTTTATCAACTTTAATGCTTGCTGGAATCAGAGAAGTACTGATTATTTCTACACCAAGGGATCTGCCGGTGTTTGAGGAGTTATTAGGGGATGGATCACAGCTTGGGATGAGATTTGAGTATGCGGTACAGGAACAGCCAAGAGGACTTGCTGATGCATTTATTATCGGCGAAAAATTTATTGGAAAAGATGCAGTGGCATTGGTATTAGGAGACAATATTTTTTACGGACAGAGTTTCTCAAAAGTTCTTCGGAGCGCAGCTGAGCGTACAGAAAATGAAGCCGGCGCAACCATTTTTGGCTATTATGTAAGAGACCCGAGAGAATATGGGGTTGTAGAATTTGATGAGAATGGAAAAGCATTGTCCATCGAGGAAAAACCGGAAAATCCGAAGTCAAACTATGCAGTACCGGGACTCTATTTCTATGACAATGATGTAGTTGAGATTGCAAAGAATGTAAAACCATCTGCAAGGGGTGAGATAGAGATTACAAGCGTAAATAATGAATATCTGAACCGTGGAACTTTAAATGTTGAAACATTGGGAAGAGGATTTGCCTGGTTAGACACCGGAAATCATGACATGCTTCTTGCAGCGGCAGATTTCGTGTCAGCATTCCAGAAACGTCAGGGATTATATATCTCCTGTATCGAGGAAATTGCTTACAAGCGGGGGTTCATTGACAAAGAGCAGCTTGTGAAACTTGCACAGCCATTATTGAAGACAGATTATGGAAAATATCTGATGGAAATTGCAGAGGGATTATAAAGTCTTTATTTTCATCTATGGATAAAAAAGATTCGAAAAGGAAGTATAAAAAATGGGAAAAATAAAAGTAACAGACAATTGCAATGGAATTGCAGGATTAAAAGTGATCGAGCCGGCCGTATTTGGGGATGCCCGTGGATATTTCATGGAGACTTATAATTACAATGATTTCAAAGAGGCAGGAATTGACTGTGAATTTGTACAGGATAATCAGTCTGCATCCAAAAAAGGCGTATTAAGAGGATTACATTTTCAGATTAATTATCCACAGGACAAGCTGGTGCGTGTGGTAAATGGAGAGGTGTTTGACGTTGCAGTCGATCTGCGCGAGGGATCAGAGACATTTGGTAAATGGTTTGGTGTGACTTTATCCGCAGAGAATAAGAAACAGTTCTTTATTCCAAAGGGATTTGCGCATGGATTTATCGTATTGTCCGATTATGCAGAATTCTGTTATAAGGTAACAGATTTTTATCATCCAAATGATGAGGGCGGGCTGTTGTGGAAAGACCCGGAGATCGGTGTGGAATGGCCGATGCCGGAAGGAATGACTGAGGCGGATCTTACATTATCTGATAAGGATAAAGTATGGAGTGGAATCTCAGAATATGTCAAAAACCGTAAATAAGTTATAGCTTAAGAGAATGAAAGTTAGAGGAAAAGCATGCCAACGGAAATAAAACAAGCCAATATGCTGAAAGAAATAATAAGTAATCGAAAATTAATATGGGACTTGTCAAAGAATGATTTTAAAACCAGATTTGCAGGATCCTATCTGGGAATTATCTGGGCTTTTGTCCAGCCGATTGTAACAGTATTGGTATATTGGTTTGTATTTGAAAAGGGAATGCATGCAAGTGGCATTAATCTCAGATCGGGAATTACAGCACCTTTTGTTTTGTGGCTGATAGCAGGACTTGTACCATGGTTTTTCTTTCAGGAGGTACTGAGCGGCGGAACAAATGCGCTGATGGAGTATAGCTATCTGGTAAAAAAGGTAGTATTCCAGATTGATATCTTACCAATTATTAAATTGATATCGGCTTTGTTTGTGCATTTGTTTTTTATTGTATTTACAATCGTTTTATATGCGTGTTATGGGTATTATCCGGATTTGTATACATTGCAAATGTTATATTATACCTTTGCGATGATGATTCTTTTATTAGGACTGATATATGCAACATCTGCAATAGTAGTATTTTTCAAAGATCTTGGACAGATCATTAACATTATTTTGCAGATAGGCGTCTGGATGACACCAATTATGTGGAATATTGATGGGATGGAATTGAATCCGATTCTGATTACAATTTTAAAGTTAAATCCAATGTATTATATTGTGGCAGGATATAGGGATTCTTTGATCAATAAGGCTGGATTTTGGGAACAACCAGGCATGACAATTTATTATTGGATACTTACAATTGTATTATTCATAATCGGGACAAAAATATTCAAAAAATTAAAGCCACATTTTGCAGATGTGTTATAGAAAGGTAACTGCATGGATAACATCGCAATTTCAGTAGAACATGTAAAAAAAATATATAAATTATATGACAGAAACCGGGATCGCTTGAAAGATGCATTAGGATTTTCAAAAAAACCACTTGGAAAAGAGCATTACGCATTGAATGATGTATCTTTTCAGGTTGGTCAGGGAGAGACAGTTGGCATTATTGGAACAAATGGTTCAGGAAAATCTACAATTTTAAAGATCATCACTGGAGTTTTGAATCCAACCGATGGGGAAGTCAAAGTAAATGGGCGTATTTCTGCGTTGTTAGAACTTGGCGCCGGATTTAATATGGAATATACCGGAATTGAAAATATTTATCTGAATGGAACCATGATTGGTTTTACCAAAGAAGAGATAGATGAAAAGCTGCAGGATATTTTAGATTTTGCGGATATTGGTGATTTTGTAAATCAGCCGGTCAAAACATATTCCAGCGGTATGTTTGTACGTCTTGCATTTGCAGTTGCAATCAATATTGAGCCGGAAATCCTTATTGTCGATGAAGCACTTTCGGTTGGGGATGTATTTTTTCAGACGAAATGTTATCACAAATTTGAAGAATTTAAGAAAATGGGAAAGACCATTCTTTTTGTTAGCCATGATCTGGGGAGCATTGGAAAATACTGTGACAGAGTTGTCCTTTTGAATAAAGGGGTAAAGCTTGCAGAGGGTAAACCAAAGGACATGATCGATCTTTACAAAAGGGTAATGGCAGAATCAAAGATGGAAGACAGCCCAAAAAAAGAAGACGGTCATGCAGCAATAGAAGGAGTTGCATGGAAAGAATCCATGATTTTAAATCCGGATAAGCAGGAGTATGGCGATAAAAAGGCAGAGATTATTGACTTTGGAATTTTCGATGCAACAGGAAAGATTACGAATACTGTTTCTAAATTCGAAGAGTGTGTTTTGAAATTAAAGGTACAGTTTCATGAGGATGTGCTAAATCCAATTTTTGCATTTACAATCCGGGATTTAAAGGGAACAGATCTTACCGGAACCAATTCACTTATTGAAGGGTTAGAGCCTGGACTGATAGAGGCAGGGACGACACTTACAGTATCATTCAGACAAAAATTGCCATTTCAAAAAGGACAGTATCTGCTACAGTTAGGATGTACAGGATATAATGGTGACGAATTAGAAGTTCATCACAGATTATATGATATTTGTTGTATACAGGTTTTATCTAAAAAAGTTACTGTTGGGTATTTTGATTTGAACTCGATAGTAAGTTGTAATGAAGAGTAGGCTATGGGAAGGCGAACAGCGAGTAAAATCAGCGATGATAGGAATCGCTGTATATAAAAAGGAGCATTATGGGAAGAACACAGAAGCTTGCAGCAATTATAAAAGAGGGAGTAAGAAATCCTCAGAAAATAAAAAAAGGATTAAAAGTTTTAAAAAATCAGGGACCGGAAATCTTTAAACAGCGTTTATCTGCCAGTGTAAATTATGAACCTGGATACGGCAGAGTGAAGAAAGAAAAATTAAAAAATTATAGTGGAGAGATTCTTTTTTCCATTGTAATGCCTGTATATAATGTAGAAATTAAGTGGCTTGATAAGGCGATTGAATCTATAGAAAAGCAGAATTACAAAAACTGGGAGATTTGCATTGCAGATGACTGTTCTACAAAGCAGGAGGTAAGAGAGCACTTATCTGCAATGAAAAATAGCCGGATTAAAATTAAATTATTAGAAAAAAATCAGGGGATTTCAGGAGCAACCAATGCGGCAGCAGCGCTTGCATCCGGAGAGTATATCCTTCTTATGGATAATGATGATGAGCTTGCACCGTCTGCATTACATGAATTTTATCAGAAGATAAAAAAAGAAGGTTCTGAGATCATATACAGCGATATGGATATTATTGATGCGAAAGGAAAAACGAGAGATCCATTATGTAAACCTGACTGGTCTCCGGATCTTTTCCTGAGCCAGATGTATTTAGGACATTTGATTGGATTCAAGAAGTCCTTATTTGAAAAAGTGGGTGGATTTCGCGGTGAGTTCAACGGAAGCCAGGATTATGATCTGTTACTTCGAATGACAGAGATGACGGACAAGATTGGACATGTCCCTGAGATACTTTATCATTGGAGAGATCTTCCGAGCTCCACAGCAGCCAACCCGGAGTCAAAGCCATATGCACAGACAGCAGGACTTAATGCGATTCAGGAACATTTAGACCGTGTTTATGGCAAAGGAGCAGCGACTGCAAATGAGACAGAGAATTTGTTTGTCTATGATGTGAGATATCACATGAATGAGGAACCGAAGGTTTCCATTATTATTCCAATTAAAGATCATGCAGATTTGTTAAAGGCTGCAATTGACAGTATTTATGCGAAGACAACTTATAAAAATTTTGAGATTATTATTTTAAATAACAATTCTGAGAAGGAAGAGACTTTTAGTTATCTGAAGAAGGTGGAAGAAGAACATGACAATGTCATCGTGAAAGATGCGGCGTTTGAGTTTAACTGGTCAAGGCTTAATAATTATGGAATGAAGTTCGCAACCGGAGATGTCTATGTATGTTTGAATAATGATGTAGAAGTTATTGAACCGGAATGGCTTACAAGACTGGTAGAGAAAGCCATACGAAAAGATGTTGGTGTTGTCGGTGGATTGCTTTTATATGAAGATAATACAATCCAGCATGCAGGAGTAGTTATTGGAATGGGTGGCTGGGCTGATCATGTGTTCAAGGGAATGAAACCACAACATTATGGATCGCCATTTGTGTCACCGATGGTAACAAGAAATGTTTCGGCGGTAACGGGAGCCTGTCTTGCAGTTTCAAAGGCGACGATTGAGAAAATCGGTGGATTTGATGAGAAATTCATTGTATGTGGAAGTGATATTGAACTTGCACTTCGCGCAAACAAGTATGGACTTGTAAATATCTATGATCCAAATGTTCGTCTGTATCATTATGAATCTAAGAGCAGGGATGCAAGTAAAATCCCACAGATTGACTTTGATCTGTCTGATCAGATGTATAAGACCTACCGGAAAAACGGAGATCCATATTATAATAGAAATCTTGATTATTATTGTTGTCAGCCCAAAATTTGTGCTGCGGTGCAGCAGACTGTCAAAGAGCAGGAGGAAAAAATGCTTCTGAAGAGAAAAAGAGAAACCGGACTTCCACAATTGGATACGAATGTATATGAAATTACACCATACACTTTCCGTAAGATAGAATATCCGAACCGCAGAATGAACCTTCTGGTTCCGTCTATCAATGCAGAGCATGTCTTTGGTGGAATCTCAACTGCACTGAAGTTTTTCGATACTTTAGTGAAAGCATTAGGCTATGATGCACGTATTATTTTAGTAGACGCAGAGCCAGACAAAGCAGCTATTAAAAAATATTCCGATGAGTATACATTTGTAAAAGCAGAAGATGATTCTCCCGTTGCAAAACAGATTATTCCATACAGCAATCGTTTTAACCGCAGTATTCCAGTGTCGGAGAATGACTATTTCTTATTTACTGGCTGGTGGACAGCGTATTGTTGTCAGGATGCTTATGTTGGATTTGAAAATACATTTGGAATCAAACCAAATATTTTTCTCTATTTTATTCAGGATTATGAGCCAGGATTTTACTCCTGGTCTACGAAGTACCTGCTTGCAGATTCTACCTACAAAAGTGATTATCCAACAATTGCAATTTTTAACAGTATGTTGTTGAAAGAATTCTTCAATGAAAATCATTACCATTTTACGCATAGCTTTGCATTTGATCCTGTCTTAAATGATGGATTAAGAAAAGCGTTAGAGCAAATGCCTGCACAGGTTGATAAGAAAAAACAGATTCTTGTTTATGGACGTCCAGGTACGGAGCGTAATGCATTTAACCTTGTAGTAGCGGCTCTGAAAAAATGGGTGATGATGCAGCCGGATATTGAGGAATGGGAGATTCTTTCGGCAGGGGAGATGCACCGTTCAATTCCGCTTGGAAACGGCAAAGAGCTTGTCTCCGTTGGAAAGCTTACAATTGAAGAATATGCGCGGACTTTGCAGGAAACTTACGCAGGAATTTCACTGATGTGTTCACCACATCCAAGTTATCCGCCACTTGAGATGTCGGTATTTGATGTAAAGACGATCACGAATACTTATGCGAATAAAGATCTTAAGGATTTCAATGATAACATGGTATCACTGGATAATATCAGTCCAATGAACATTGCAACACATCTGACTGAAATCTGTAAAGCTTACAGACCGCAGGTAGAACATGTGACAGCGAATCCATTATATGTAAAAAATGAGCATGTATTTGATTTTATAAAGGATATCAAGGAGATTCTTGGGTAAAAAATAATAGTTGTAGATAACTATAGAAAAGAGGTTCTATGACAGAGCAGATTGGAAAAGTAACGTTAGATTATACATTTTATAATGGACAGGATCAATATAGTGACGGGGACATCGAGAAAGATCTGTTACAGCTTATTATGGAAGAACCAGACGTAGAGAAGATACTTGCAGAAGATGACCGGTGGCCAGTGTTATATCATTTTTCACCTGTCAGACAAAATATACTGGAGTGGTATCCTTTAAAAAAAGATGCATCTGTACTTGAAATTGGGGCAGGATGTGGAGCTATCAGTGGAGTACTTTGCAGAAATGCAAAGCATGTGACGAGTGTAGATCTTTCTAAACGCAGATCATTAATTAATGCAAACCGTAATAAAGAATACGATAATCTTACAATTATGGTTGGAAATTTCAATGATGTTGTTTTGAAAGAAAAGTATGATTATATTACATTGATCGGAGTATTGGAATATGCCGGTTATTACACGGATGATGAACATCCATTTGAAGCCTTTTTAAAAAAAATCAGTGGATATTTGAAAGAAGATGGAAAACTGCTGATTGCTATTGAAAATAAATTTGGATTGAAATATTGGGCAGGCTCCAGAGAAGACCATACTGGAAAATTTTTTGATGGTTTGGAAGGTTATATTGATACAGATAGTAAAGTGAGAACTTTTAGTAAAGAGGCGTTAAAGAAAATAATTACAGATGCTGGATATGGGAAAGCAGAATTTTATTATCCGTTTCCGGATTATAAATTCCCTGTACAGATTTTTTCTGATGAGTACCTTCCACGAGAAGATGATCTTAATATAGGTTTAGATACTTTCGATAATACAAGAATGATGCTTTTTAACGAAAACAGAGTCTATGCAAATCTTTTAAAAGAAAAAAAATTTGAATTTTTTGCAAATTCGTTCTTTATAGAAGTTACAAAATAGTGTGAGGTGATATCTTGAAGAAAATTTACTCAAAAATTACAAAAGAGAGAAGAAAACAGTTTCAGATAGAAACCTACATAATGAAGGATGGGGAACAGAGACTGGTTGTAAAAAGAGCATTGGCAAAAGACGGAGCAGCACATATCAGGAAGATGTCTGATTATTATGAAAAAAATAAGGATGAAGGTATCCTGTGTCCATCCAAACTGATTTCAGAAAACGAGATCGCTTTTGAATTTTTAACCGGGGAGAGTCTTTGCAATACAATGTTGGAGGCTCTTGAGGATAAAGACGAAGTAAGATTTCTTTCTTTGCTTCGAATGTATGATGGAATCATAAGAAGCAATGTTAATATAGAAAGAAGAACATTTATGCCGGATGCACAATTTGTACAGGTGTTTGGCGAAGTTTCTTTCCCAGATGAGATGGAATGTGGAAAAGAAATGAATATCGATATGAGCTTTGATAATATCATAAAAGATCAGACTGACAGCAAATATAAAATTATTGATTATGAATGGGTATTTTCATTTCCAATTCCAGTGAAATTTGTAATATACCGTGCGGTGTCTGCTTTTTATACCAGAAATGGCAGTGCTATGAAAGATATCATGACAATCAATGAAATTTATGATTGCTTTGATATTACGGAAGAAGAAATTGTTATATTTGAAAATATGAATGAAGCATTTAATCAATATGTATATGGTGGGAAAAATGGCTATAACGCAAGCCTTATTGCTTACAAAAAAGAAGTATACGATGTGAAAAAACTGCTTCCGGAGGAAAACTTATTCTTACAGGTGTTCTTAAATGATGGAACAAACTATCTTGAAGACAAGGCAATTACAAATCATATCATAGGACAGAATGTAAAATTGAATATTCCGATTGAATTCACACAGGATGTATCAGAAATACGATTGGATCCATTAAATGTTTCATGTGTTTTGCAAAATCTCAAGGTGCAAATTGTGACAAAAGATAACAATGAATATGAAATTGAACATTATCGGCACAATGCCATCATAACAAAAGATCATGATTTTATATTTGCATCGGAAGATCCGCAGATCATATTTGAAAATCAATGGGAAAATAATGTCAGAGAGATCAAAATTGCATTTAGAATCAGGGAAGCAGGGTTGCAGGACAATCCGATACTCAGTGCACTTAGTGAGTTAAAATGTCATATGAACAAAGTAGAAAACGAACTGGAGTATATTAAGGGGACGAAAGTATATAAAACTTTATTAGAACGCAAAGTCGATAAAGTGTTAGGAGAAAATGAATGAAAAATGCAGCAGGAATATTGCTGGTAATTTATTTGTTTTTTTTAGTACCATTGTTAGCAGGTGCATTTATTGATGCAGCAGCAGGTGTAAAAAGGAGAAATATATCAAGCACATATGCAAATGGATTTGTTGCTATGCTTGGAATATTTTGGGGTGTTGCGGTACTTTTTTTATATCGTGGCTGTACATTAGAAAAACTTAGTATGGTTTGGATGCTTGCGACGATTACGATATGCGTGGCATCCATATTAGCAAATAAAAAAGCAATACATGGATGTTTTAAACATAAAAGAAAATCAGAAAATGGACACAAGGCTGTAAAAATTGCAATGGTAGTATCCATAATAGCAATATTGTTTTCTGTATCTTGCATAAAACCACAGATGGAGCAGACAGTACAAACAGTAATGACATCAATTGATACCAATTCTGCATATATATATCAACCATATACTGGCGAGCAGTATCCTGCCACGCAGATGGAAAAGATATTTTCACCTTATGAGATGCTATATGCGGTCAATGCATGGGTTTCCGGATTACATCCGGCATTGCTGATAAAGGTAATACTTCCATTATTCATTTTACCATTTTTTATGTGCTGTTATTGGGAAATTGGAAAGTTCTTTTTTAAGCAGGAAAAAATGCAGGCAGTATTTTTAATAATTGTAGAAATTATCTATTATGTACCAATATATACAGCGGTAGAAACTCCGGTGACAGGCATATTCCGAAGCTGTTGGAATGGTAGTGTAATGTTGGAATGCTGCATTCTTCCATATGTGTTTTTACAAGTGATGCGTATGTTAAATTTCATGTATGGAGGAGAAAAAAATAAAGTATCCGATTGTGTAAAACATCCGGTTATGATGCAGGCAGTATTATTTATTATTTTATATCCGGCGGCACAATTGTTACATCACAAAGGCTGGTTTTATGTGTTCCTGATGATGTTGCTGATGATTCTTGTCTGGTTTGTAAGGAAGGGGTATAAATATGTCCGGGTTGTGGGAAGACATTAAAAATGCATATTTTTCTTACAATGGGATGGGAACAAATGTTTTTTTCCTTTTTGTTGCAATATTTTATTTCTTGATTATAAATAAAAAAAGACAAAGAAATTTGTTAATATATGAGATTTTTGGTATACTTTTTCTGGTGACGCCGGGGATTGCAAATGGCATACTAAATATGAGCGGTCAGAAGACAGATCATTGGATGGTCTATGGAATACTAAACATAGTATCGGTTGTTGGAGTTGCAATGACAGACTATTTGATAAACATACCATCTAAGAAAGAAAAAATAATTGTCATAGTGATATATATTTTACTGATTCAGGCAGGGATGGGATTAAATTATACGTCGCAGCATTTGGAATTTATCACGAATAGTTACAAAATATCAAATGAAGTTATGGAGATCGCTGAACAGTTGGAATTTGTAGAAAAACCAAGAGTTCTTGCACCGGAAGAGGTGGCAGGTGAGCTTCGGGAATATGATACCAGGTTTGCTGTTATTTATGGTGAAGGTTTATCTTTTACCCAGGAGAATCTGGAACAGCTGCAGATAGAAACAGAATCCTATGGCTGCAATTGTCTGGTTATTAATTCTGAGTATGACAATATTGAATTTTTTAATAGCATTGGATTTAGTAAAATTTATAATACAGAACATTATGAAGTATATGCAAAATAATTTATAGAGAAAAGTGGCGAACTTATGAAAAACTTAGATAAAACATTATGGATCAAAAGAATATTTATGGTGCTGATGGATATTTGCATTGTAATATTGACAAGCATCACGGCATTGATTGTAAGATTCGAATTCAGTCTTTCGGCTGTACCAAAGTATTATATTGGCGTTGTATGGAGTTCATTGCCGGCAACGTTAGTGATCGCGATTATTGTATTTTATGTATTTCGTTTGTATAGCAGCCTTTGGGTATATGCAGGGGTAACCGAATTATTGTATCTTGCAGCAGCATGTATTGTAGATACGCTGCTCAATACAGTGACGATTCTTCTGAATTACAGAGATCAGGAGTATCCGCTGCCTAGAAGCTGGTATTTCATTTACGGAACACTATTATTGGCATTTATGTTTATCAGCCGCTATTCCTACCGTGCAGTCAGAACTTTTTTTGGAAAAAAAGTGGATGAGAAGAATCTTAAGAGAGTGCTTGTAGTAGGTGCCGGAGAAGCAGGAAATTCAATTATCAAGGAAATTTCCGGCAGTCGTTTTGTAAACATGCATATTGTAGGTTTTGTGGATGATGATAAAAGCAAAATCGGAAAATATATGCATGGCGTCAAAGTGCTTGGAGATAGAAATGATATCATAGAAATTGCAAAAGAATATCTTGTAGACGAGATCATTATTGCAATTCCGACAGCGAGTGCAAAAGAGACAAAAGCAATTTTAGATATTTGTAAACAGACAGGCTGTGAATTAAAACGTTTACCGGGTATGTATCAGTTGGTAAATGGCGATGTCAGTATCAGCAAATTAAAAGATGTTGATGTAAATGATCTTTTGGGACGTGATCCGATCACGGTTGATCTTGATTCCATTATGGGATATGTTGCTGATAAGGTAGTTATGGTTACTGGTGGAGGTGGTTCGATCGGCAGCGAGTTATGCCGCCAGATCGCATCACACAATCCAAAACAGTTAGTGATCGTTGATATTTATGAAAATACTACATACGATATCCAGCAGGAGTTAAGAAGAAATTACCCGGAACTCGATCTGGTCGTATTGATCGCTTCCGTAAGAAATACAAAGCGCATGGATCTGATCTTTGATAAATATCGTCCGGAGATCGTATATCATGCGGCAGCGCATAAACATGTACCGTTGATGGAAGACAGCCCGAATGAAGCAGTAAAAAATAATGTTTTAGGAACTTGGAAAGTGGTTCAGGCCGCAGATAAATACAATGTAAAACGCTTTGTCATGATCTCTACAGATAAGGCGGTAAACCCAACGAATATTATGGGCGCTACCAAGAGAATCTGTGAGATGATTATTCAGACATACAATAATCGTTCTAAGACAGAATATGTAGCGGTTCGATTTGGTAATGTACTTGGAAGCAACGGAAGTGTGATTCCTTTATTCAAGAAGCAGATTGAGGCAGGCGGACCGGTTACCGTTACGCACCCGGATATTATCCGTTATTTTATGACAATACCGGAAGCAGTATCTCTTGTGTTACAGGCAGGAGCCTATGCAAAGGGGGGAGAAATCTTTGTCCTGGATATGGGAGAACCGGTCAAGATCGTAGACCTTGCGAGAAACCTGATACTTCTTTCGGGACATAAACCCGACGAGGATATCCAGATCGTATTTACAGGATTAAGACCAGGCGAAAAACTGTATGAAGAGATGCTCATGAAAGAAGAAGGCATGCAGGAAACAGCCAACAAATTAATTCATATTGGTAAACCGATTCAGATGGATGAAGAGAAGTTTTTAAAACAGTTAGAAGAGATCAAAGAGCATGTGGTAGAAGAACCGGATGATATACGGGAATGGGTGCAGCGTATGGTTCCGACATACTCTATTCAGAATCGGTAGAACCAGAAAACAGGGTATATAATATGGAAAAAATTTGGGAAGTCATCTTAATTCTTGTACTTGCAGGAATGGGATTTATTTTGCAACTTGATAGGAAAAAGGAAAATGGAACAGATAAAACAAATTCTAAAAAATAAAAAAATATATCTTAGAGATTTTATTGCAATTATTGTAATATTTTTCCTATCTTTATTTGTAGAACAGGTATTATTACAGTGGAATTCGTTTAAAAACGAAAAATATGAGCAGACTTTTCAGGTGAGCGAAGTACAAAAGGCAGAGAATAAAGATGGAGAGACAACGTATGATTTTTTATTTGATGGAAGATATGTGAGCTCTATCTATTTGATTTATCAAAGCAAAACGGACATCAGTTCCAGAATAGAAGTGACATTCTATGATGGATATGGACAAAAAGAAGTGATGGAACTGGAAGATACTGCATCATTTTTGCTTGGAAAATCTGCAGTTTGGGTAGATCAGAAAGTTGACAGCCTAAAATTGACAGTGGAAAACAAAGATGCGGATAAGTTAAATTCAATAATATTTGTAAATCACACGGTATTTTCCTGGGCAAAGTTTCTGCTTGTATTTTCAGTATTGTTGCTAAGTTACTTATTTGTTTCTCATTGTACTTTTTTTGGAAAAAGACCCGAATGGATGTACGCAATGGTATCAGTTGCATTAGGAACGGTGATTATCTTATCAGCACATCATTCATTTGATTCATGGGATGAACAGATTCATTATAATATAGCATATACAGACTCCTGGGTATGGAATTATATGGAGTACAGTGATGCTGTGATGTCGAATGTAGAAATGCGTGTACCAACAGGGGACACGTTAGAGGAAGAACAATGGATAGGAGAATGGCTTAATCAGGCAAATGATACCGTTGTATTATCATCACAAAAAGGTAGATTTCTCAGATATGGACAAAGGGCTTATCTTCCACAGATATTAGGACTTGGATTAGGAAGAACACTGGGATTGTCTTATGTAGCAACAGTATTTTTAGGAAAGTTTTTTAATTTACTGTTTTGTACAGCTGTCGTTACGTGTGCGATTCGTTTCAGCAAGTATGGAAAACGTACATTGATGTGTGTTGGGTTGCTGCCGACAACGGTATTTCTTTTTTCGTCATTTACATATGATGCATTTGTGATAGCACTTTTAATGTTGGGCATAGCATTGTTTGTAACAGAGTACCTGAGTGAAGAAAAAATTCAAACAAAACGGACGATGGTATCTATTCTTGCTATGGTTGTGGGATGCTTTTCAAAGGCGGTCTATATTCCATTTTTGGCATTATATTGGCTTATGCCGAAGGACAAGTTTTATAGCAGGAGACAAAAGAATCTGTTTAAAGCAGGAATCTTTGTCTTATTAATATTAATGTTTGCGTCCTTTATACTGCCGTTAATAGGTAATGTTACAAGCGGAGCAGAGGTAGGAGATTACCGTGGAGGAGATACGAGCCAGACAAGTCAGTTATCTATGATTTTGGGATATCCGTTGACGTATACAGGAGTTTTGTTGAAATCACTTGGAACAACGTTTGCATCTTATTTTATTGGTTCCAAAGTGCTTGCAAATTTTGCATACCGTGGAATCTATGATGGAATAGGATATTTTGTAGTACTGCTTACGATGTTGTTTACATTTGTGACCGATTTTGGAATGACAGAAAAAACATATGATGCACAGATGAAAAGAAAAATATTGATGATGAAAATATGGAATGCAGTATTAATATTTGGAACAGCATGTCTGGTCTGGACGGCATTATACCTGGATTTTACACCGGTAGGGTCGATGGTAATTAACGGAGTATCACCAAGATATTATTTGCCGCTGATCTTTCCACTGAGTCTCATTTTTATAAACCAAAAAGTGAGATGCAGCATGAAATTAGAGAATTATCAGAGTCTTATAGCGTTTTTAATGCTGATAGGCACAGGTATATCTATTTATTGTCTGATGCTTGCATAAATTGCAGATACATGAAAGGAATCAAAAAGATGAAACAGTTTACAATTTCACAGAAAATTTATATGGGAGTGAAAAGGGTAATTGACATTTTATTATCTGCTCTGGCATTAATTCTGTTATCCTGGTTGTTTTTGATTTTATGCATTGCGATTAAAATTGATAGTAGAGGACCAATCCTTTTTAAACAGAAAAGGGTTGGAATCCATAAGACACACTTTATGATCTACAAATTCAGAACTATGAGAATTGATACGCCAAAGGATATGCCAACTCATATGCTGGCTGATCCGGAACAGTATATTACAAGAGTAGGGAAATTTTTAAGAAAAAGCAGTCTGGATGAATTGCCGCAGATCATCAATATCCTTATGGGAAAGATGAGTATTGTTGGACCAAGGCCAGCATTGTGGAATCAGTATGATTTGATCGAGGAACGGGATAAGTATGGTGCGAATGATGTAATGCCGGGACTGACCGGATGGGCGCAGATCAACGGACGTGATGAGTTGGAGATAGATGTAAAGGCAAAACTGGATGGTGAGTATGTGAAAAAATTTGGATTCATAATGGATCTGAAGTGCTTTTTTGGAACGATCACAGCAGTTTTGTCACACAAAGGTGTTGTGGAAGGTGGAACCGGAGAAATGCATAAATAGCTAGTAGCTGCGGATAAAAAGACATGCTGGGTTATTTGAGGGAAAATAATGGGAAAACAGATTTTGATAACCGGAACCAACAGTTATGTTGGCACTTCATTCAAACAGTATATAGAGAAAAAAAATGGAAACATGCCGTTGGAAGACCGATGGCATGTTACATTTGTTTCTGTGAGAAATTCAGAATGGAAGAAAATGGATTTTTCAAAATATGATACGATCCTCCATGTGGCTGCAATTGTACATCAGAAAGAACAGCCGGAAATGGAGGCACTCTATTATGCAGTTAATACAAAATTGACAGAAGAACTTGCGGATAAGGCAAAGGCTGAGCGGGTTCGTCAGTTCGTTTTTTTAAGTACGATGAGTGTTTATGGAATGACAATGGGACAGATTACAGAAGAAACAGAATGTACACCGATTACTTTTTATGGAAAAAGCAAGCTTGCCGCAGAACGGTACTTATGTGAGCAAAGAAGTGATACATTCAAAGTAGCAGTTATCAGACCTCCAATGATTTATGGGAAAGCTTGTACCGGAAATTATGCTTCATTGGAGAAGCTGGCGGGCAAGATACCTGTTTTTCCGAGAGTGAGCAATGAGAGAAGCATGATATACATCGAGAATTTGTGCGAGTTCTTATATCGGATTATAAGAGGAGATGCAGATGGCAACTATTGCCCACAAAACAGCCAATATGTGAATACATCAGATATGGTAGCACGGATCGCCGAAAGCTATGGAAGAAGTATATGGCTCGTTCCGGGATTCGAATGGATCATCGGTAAGCTTGCCGGAAGAGTTAACATATTCTCAAAGGTTTTTGGCAGCCTGACCTATGACCGGAAACTATCATTTCCGGAAGAAGTGGGAGAGTATGAAGTGGTGGATTTTCTGGAGAGTATAAAAAAATCTAAGGAGTCATTATGAAAAGAATAGGTGCTGTGATTGTAACACTAATATTTTTTATTGTGCTGGCGTATAATGCGTACTATGCTCCATTGCCGGATATTAAGGTAAGTAATACAGAGACGGTTATCATTCCGGGAGTGGAAAAAGAATACACTTTTTTGTTTTTAACAGATATGCATATGGCTATTAAAACGAAACAAGATCTGGGCGCTTCTCTGGGTGATGCAGATGAAAGAATGAAGGCGTTTGTCAATGAGGAAGGAATACTTTCGTCTACACAGTTTACAGAATGGATTACCTATGCCAACCGCTTGAAGCCGGAAGGTGTATTAATGTGTGGCGATATGATAGATTATTATTCGCAGGAAAATGTTGAATTTTTAGCTGACAATCTTCAAAAATTAAATGTTCCTTATTTGTACGTGTTGGGAAATCATGAGATGTATTCACCGTGGAATGAAACGATTGCAGAAGATGCGGAGATATATCATTTGTTCAGAGAGAATAACACAGCATTTCAAGCATGGGAATTTCCGGAGTTTACAATATGTGCAGTAGATAATCAATCATATCAGGTAGCACCTGAGGCACTGGATGCAATGCAAAAGGAGATAGAAAAGGGTAAGCCAATTATTTTGCTGGCACATGTTCCATTTTACACATCACAGATAGAAACTTTAAAGGAAGCTTCTATTAATACATGGGGAGTGCCACTGATTATCGGTGAGGGAGCAAGAGATACTACAGAGGTTACAAGAAAATTCATGAAAATGGCATTTTCAGATGAAAGCCCTGTAGTGGCAGTTTTTACAGGAGATAATCATTTTTATTATAAGGGAATGCTTACTGATAAAATAGAAGAATGCGTGATAGATCCAAGCTTTGCAGGAAACGGCACTATTATTAACATTAAAGCGAAGGAGTAATAGTTTTAAAATATGAGTAAAATATCCGTATTGATGTCTGTTTATAAAAAAGAAAATCCAGAATATTTAAGAGCGTCATTAGAAAGTATATTAGTTCAGACGAGGGCCGCAGATGAAATTCTTCTGATCGAAGATGGACCTCTGACACAGGAATTATATCAGGTAGTGGCGGAGTATCAGAAAAAATGTGATTATCTCCATGTGCATGCTATGGAACAGAATGTTCAGCTTGGTCGTGCACTGGCAAAAGGAGTGGAATTATGCCAATATGATCTGATCGCAAGAATGGATACAGATGATATTGCGATGCCGGATCGATTAGAGAAAGAGGGGGCATATATGGAAGCACATCCTGAAGTGGATGTGGTAGGTGGTGCTATCCGGGAATTTAATGATGAAGGAACCATAGACCGCGTCAAGAATATGCCAAAGACTCAGGAAGAGATTTTAGAGTATGTGAAAGTGCGTAATCCATTAAATCACATGACAGTTATGTATAGGAAAGATTCTATTTTAAAAGCAGGAAATTATAAACATTTTCCATTTCTGGAGGACTATTCTCTATGGAGCAGGATGTTGTCACAGGGATATCAGTTCCGGAACATGGAAGATATACTTGTCCGGGCGAGAACAAGCATGGGATTAGTAAAGCGAAGAAGTGGATGGGCTTATTACAAGGATTTTCAAAAGCTTAGAAAACAGCAGCACGAGCTGGGAATTACAAATACGTTTGAATATATAAAGGCGCAGGTTGGAACTTTTGTCGTACTCATGATGCCGGGGTGGATGAAGGAGTACTCTTATAAGAGATTTTTGCGCAAATCTGAATAACTAAGAAAAAATTCATAGAAAAATTCTTTTGTGTAAAGAAAATTATGCTATAAATGCTTAAAGGGTAAGGCATAAATGGAGGAAAAAAATCATGCGTGAAGCCCATGTGCTGGAGATCATTGGAAAACGCCCGGTGGGCGGTGTCGGGACAGTGATGCTCAATTATCAGAGACATATGAATATGGAACGTGTCCAGATGGATTATCTGATCTTCGGAGAGCAGGAAGAGACATTTGATAAAGAAGTGAAAAAACTTGGCTCAAGAGTCTATACTTATCCGGCATTGTCCGGCAGACAGATGAGACAGACAAGGAAATATTTTGAACAGTTTTTTTCGGAACATCACAGTGAATATGATATTGTTCATCTCCATGCACCCTATATTGCTTTTTTATGCCTGCCGGTTGCTGCAAAGTATGGAATCAGTCATCGAATTGTACATAGCCATGCAACTGTATATGCGGAGAGTAAAGGAAAAGCGGTGCGGAATAGAATGCTTTGGAGCATATCTCAAAAGTACATTACCAATCGGATCGGATGCTCTCAGGCAGCAGGAGCGTTTCTTTTTGGCAAAAAAGATTATACTGTGTTGAAAAATGCGATTTGCTGTGAAGAATATGCTTATAACGAGGCGACAAGAAGCAAGATCAGAACACAGTATCAGGCAGAAGATAAACTGGTTATTGGAAATGTAGGCCGTTTCAGTCAGCAGAAAAACCAGATGTATCTTGTAGATATTTTTTCGGAGATACAAAAAATTCACAAAGACAGTGTATTATGGCTGGTGGGAGATGGCGAACTTCGACCACAGATTGAGGAGAAAATAAAACAACTTGGGTTGATAAATTCTGTAAAAATTTTCGGAATGGTGGATAACACAGGAGAGCTATATCAGGCAATGGATGTCATGGTCATGCCATCTTTATTCGAAGGGCTGCCAATGACTGGCGTAGAAGCACAAGCATGCGGTCTGCCATGTGTGTTTTCTGATACGATCACCAGGGAAGTGGATGTGATGGGCAGTCCATTCCTGTCGCTGGAGGAAAGTAAGGCAGAATGGGCGAAGACAGCGGTAAGAGCGGCAGGACGCTATAAAGAAAGCGGAAAGGAAAGACGAAGTTTTGGAAAAGAGCTTGCAGAACATGGATTTGATATCCGTGTGGAGGCGGAACGATTAGAAGAAATGTATGTTGGAATGATGTGAGACATACAGAATATAAAAGGCATAAATATGAGGAAATAATATATGACAAAGAAAATGTTTCAGATTTCCAGAATATTGATGGTTGTGCTTACGATTGGTGTGTGCCTGACTTTATTGTTAGATGGACGTGTCATGATATTGGATAAGCATATCTATCTTAGATGTATGTTGGAATTTGCCAGCTTGACATTATTTTTAATAATTTCCAGATTATATGAAGCAAAAAGAAAGATATTTAGCACAGGATATTTATTCCTGATGATCAATGCTTTTATAAACGGAACCATATGTCCCTGCTATTACACGGACAGCCGTTTGCTCAGAGATGAGCGGGATAATTATTATATGCCCAATGATCATTTCATGATTTATATGAAGGTGTATTTTATATTAATGTCTATTATTCTGGTTTATTTGTTGTGTTTAAAGCATACAACTAATGAGATAAAAAGGTATGATTTTATAGAATATAAGGACACAGATGATTTTGCTATACTTGCAGGCAGTGTTCTGTTGGCACTTCCGGTCATGGAAATGACAGGGACAAGTGGCGTTATGTTAATGACACCGGTTTTGTGTTATTTCTTTGGCAGACTGATGTATTCGAAATTCAGTTTCTCTCAGAGTATATTTTGCTTTGTTGGATTGTTGCTTGGAATATATGGAATTTATCGGATTTTAGATCAGAGATATCTGGTAATTCAGTATGCAATGCCAGTAATATTAGTGTTCTTAGTGTTTGTAGCAGTGAATGATGATAGAAGAAAAGGAAAGAAAGTTGTTCCTTTAATGATACTTGGAATTATTGCAGTGCTGCTTTATGGTATGCTGTCTGAAATTGTAAAGTTAAATCGTTATTGGAATGGAAATTATAATCTATTATATGAATTGACAAATTTCCAGAGTTACATTGATTTTGGTGCTAATCAGTTTTATCGAATTTTTGGTATCTGGACAGAACTAGGCGGTAATATCATAGATTTTGTCCATAAAAATGGATTCTTCTATGGTATTACCTATGTGAAATTTCTGGCACCGTATTTTGGATTTGAATATGTTAGTCTGCCTGCCATATCAGCAAGGTACATTCAGGCATCTTATGCACAGCCCGGCTTGATTGCAGAAGGATATGCAAATTTTGGAATTATTGGATCGGTTGTAAATATGTTGATTCCATTTCTGCTGGCAGAGTACTTTTTAAATTTATTTTTAAAAAAACGGGATGGATTGTCAATTTGTCTGATGACAATTCCGTTTGTGAAGATACTTTTGGATGGAGGAACTATTAATTCCATTATTGTGGGGATTGGAATTTGTATTTTACCATTTAGTATTTATTTACTGTTGAAAATTTTTAATATAAATGTAAAGACTGTTGAAAATATCAGAATCAGAGTATTTAGGAAGAAAAAGAGACAACTGCAAGGACGGAAGAGCAATGGAGAAAATAACAGTAATCATTCCAGTATATAATGTAGCATCTTTTCTGGAACGGGCATTAAAAAGCATAACATGTCAGACATACACGAATCTGCAGATTCTGTTAATTGATGACGGCTCAACGGATGAAAGCGGAAAAATCTGTGATGACTGGGTGAAAAAAGATAGCAGAATACAGTGTGTCCATCAGGAGAATGCAGGTGTATCTGTTGCGAGAAATCATGGACTGGATCTTGCAGTTGGGGAGTACATCATGTTTATAGATGCCGATGACTGGGTAGAACCTGAAATGATAGAAAGTTTGCATGAACTGATTCTTAAGCATCAGGCAGGTGTAAGTGCCTGCAGATATGTGGAGTCTCATCAGACAGAATTTCTGAGCAGGGATGAAAAAAAAGATGGACAGGTTACCATTGCGGAAGGTCAGGTGGAAGCAGGAATTCAGCTATTGTTACCATGGTCTGTATATTGTAAATTATATAGAGCAGATTTATTACATAATATTCGATTAAAGAAATACAAAATAGCGGAAGACCTGTTGTTTAATACAGACATTATCTGTGAAGGTAAGCTCGATAAAGTAGTGTTTATCGATATTCCGTATTACCATTATTTTATCAGGGATGACAGTGCAATCCGCCAGGAATACCAGAAAAAGTATATAGATGGTGTGAAGGTAGAAGAAAACTGCTATGACAGACTGATTCAGATCTCGCCACGTTTTGGTGATATTAATATTGTCGGTTGTTCTGTCAGTATGCTGTTTGAGCGTATAGCAGAGTTGTCACATGCGGAACGAAAAAAGATACAGGAAGATTTCAGATGGTGCAAGAAAAATGCCAAAGAATATAAAAAGGCATTATTGAATGTATCAGATAGACACAGAAAAATATCTGGAGTGCTGAAAGTATATGTACCAGATTTATATCTATGGACATTGATTATACGGAAAAGGAAGAATAAATGAGCAGAGAAGACGAATTAATATCAGTTGTTGTACCGGTATATCATGTGGAAACATATATAGAACGCTGCGTGGAATCCTTATTGCAGCAGACATATTCCAATTTGGAAATTATTCTCGTAGATGATGGCGGAGATGACAGATGTCCCCAGATATGTGATGAGTATGCGAAAAAAGATGCAAGAATAAAAGTGATCCACAAGAAAAACGGAGGTCTTTCTGATGCCAGAAATGCAGGTATGAGAGCAGCTTCGGGAAAATATCTTGCGTATATTGACAGTGATGATTATATTCAGCCGGATACTTACGAGAAAATGATATATGCTCTGAAAAAAGAGAATGCTGATATTGCAGTATGCAATTATGAAGCTGTGACAGACCAGGGGCAGAGTATTACCGAGAAGAACCAGAAAATGGATATTAAGGACAGAACCTATTCCTCACAAGAGGCAATCAGTAATCTCTGCGGACCGAATTATCATTATTGGGTGACTGCCTGGAATCGATTATATAAGATAAAGATTGCAAGAGAGATCAGCTTTCCGGTCGGAAAAATACATGAAGACGAATTTACTGCACATTTATTTTATGATAAAGCAGAAAAAATTGTGGGAATCTCGGAGCCGTTGTATAAATATGTGATTCGCGAGAACAGTATTATGACAAAGAAATACAGCGTGAAGAATCTGGCATATGTGGAAGCAGTGAATAACAGAATAGAATATTGCATGGAACATGGACTGGAAGAAGTTGGGCAGGCGTTCTTACGGTGGATGTCGCGTTATCTTATGAATGTATATGATAAACTTGATATAAAAGATAAAGAGGTCAGACAGACCTATGATAAATATGTGGAGATGTATCTGAAATTATATCATTCCATTAAGGAGAAACATAAATTGGATACGAAAACAAAAGCAGCAACATTTATGCTGGTTCATACTCCAAAACTGGCAAGTTATATATCAAGGAAAATTTTGAAGTAAAAGGAAAACGGAGAAGCATATGAAAAAAATATGTCTTGTTGTAGGAAATACATTGCCTGTACCGGCAGTGATGGGGGGAGCTGTTGAAGAACTTATCACAATGCTGCTTGATCAGAATGAAATAGAGCAGAAAGCAGAATTTATTATTTTCTCAAGAGAGAATAAAAAGGCAGAAAGGGAAGCAAAAAAGTATAAGTATTCCAGAATTATTTATATTCCAGACGATACTGTTCTGGATAAGGTAAATAACAGAATCAGAAGATATGCTTCCAGTGTGCTGAAACCAGGAACCTTGTTGGATTCCGGATATTATCGCAAAATTTACCATATTCTGAGGAATATCAAATGTGATGCAATCGTCTGTGAGGGTGGTCTTTATCATGAATTTCGTCAGTTCGCAAAGAAATTTGGAAAAGAGAAAACTTATCTGCACATTCATCATCATGTAATGGCAGATCCTGAATATGATGAAATCTTTGGAAATATTATTGCGGTCAGTGAATTTGCAAAAAAAGAATGGCTGCGTACTACAAAACAGAAAAAAACGGGTGCGCATGTTGTTTATAACTGTGTGAATGAGGCAAAATTTAATAAAAAAATAACAGTTGAGCAGCGAAATAAGCTTAGAGCACAGTTAGGTCTGAAGGAAGATGACTTTGTAGTTTTATATTGTGGAAGAATACAGGAAGTAAAGGGAGTCCGGGAATTATTACGGGCATTTGCAGGGATAAAAGAGCATAATTGCAGGCTATTGATCATTGGAAATGCTGATTTCGCAGTAAATACGACGACACCTTTTTTAAAGGAAGTAGAAGAATTGGTGCAACAAGATACTGACAGAATCAGATTTACCGGATATATTGAGAACGCAGAATTATATCAGTATTATCAATGTGCAGATATGCAGGTCGTTCCATCTATGTGGGAAGAGGCTGCCGGACTGGTAGCGATTGAGGGAATGTTATCAGGACTTCCATTAGTCGTAACAAAATCTGGCGGATTAGTGGAGTATGCACCAAAAGAAGTTGCCATGCAGATAGAAAGAAACGGAATTGTAGAGAATCTCAAAATGGCAATTGAAACGGTTATGGACAATCCGGTTGAACGAAGAAAAATGAGTGAAGCATCTGAGAAGCGAGCAAAAGATTTTACCAGAAGCAGATTTTATAACAGCTATCTGAAAGTATTCGAATAGAATACAAGAGAGGAATGGATAACTATGAAAGTTGGTATTTTAACATTTCATAATGCGCACAATTATGGAGCGTCTTTACAGGCATATGCGTTAAAAATGTGCATACAGCAGATGGGGCATGATGTGACAATTGTCAATTATCGGAATCCGAAAATAGAAGGACAGTATCCCCAAAAATTAAGACCAAAATTTACAAAAAAAATTTTGAATCCGAAAAACTGGAAGCAGTTTGTCTATGATACAATTCGTGGAATTTATGGACAGAAGGCATGGAACCGTCAATGGAAAGCATTTGATCAATTTATCACGGAAGAATTACTAGACAATGACAGGCGGTTAATAGGAGTAGATGGGTTTGAGTGTCTGCATAAAGATGCTTATATTCTGGGAAGCGATCAGATTTGGTCAAGTTTTTTGACGGGAAAATTGGATCCTGTCTATTTTGGTGAGTTTAAGAAAAAGGAAAGAATTATTTCCTATGCGGCAAGCCTTGCAAATGGTAAAATAGCAGAGAGTGAGGAAGCTGCATTTGTGAAACTGTTGAAGAATGTAGACGCAATTTCTGTTCGGGAAGAAAAACTGGCAGAGCAGTTACGACAATTGACAGGAAGAGAAGTGTCAACGGTTGTAGATCCGACATTATTACTTAAGGCAGCTGATTATGAGAAAATTATGACAACAGAGAGGAAACTTCCAGATGGTAAACTTCCAACAGAGGAAAAATATGTATTCGCATATTTTGTAGTTGAGGAAAAGGCTGTGGAAGAATGTGCGAAGAAAGTTGCCAGAAAGCTGGGATTGCAGTTGATAGAACTGCATTATTATCATATGCCAGAGAATAGTGAAGCGAATCAGTTTGCAGATTTTGGACCAGCAGATTTTCTGGCCTATATAAAGAATGCGGAAATGGTCATCACTAATTCATTTCACGGAACTGTATTTTCAGTTATATATAGAAGACCATTCTACAGTGTATATAAGAAAAATGGCAGGGTAGATAATTTACTGAAATTTCTTCAGATATCAGAAAAACACGTATCCAGCGCGGAAGAAATTGACGAGATAACAGAGATTGATTACGAGGATGTGCATAAGAGACTGGCAGAGTACAGAGAATCATCCTTACAGTTCTTACGAGAAAATTTGAAATGAGGACAAGACAATGGTTTTCAATTTTGAGCAAAAACCAGGACAGACGTTAGAAAAAAAATGTATACAGGAACAGATTACGCCAAGAGTATCTATTGTTACGCCGTATTATAATTCGGGTCGGAATTTTGAAGAAACTTATCGATGCGTTATAAATCAGACAATGCGGGAATTTGAGTGGATTATTATGGATGATGGAAGCTCCAGAAAAGAGGATATTGAATTGTTAGAGCGTCTGGGAGAATCAGATACCAGAATCCATGTGTTTCACCAGAAAAACGGAGGTCAGTCTAAGGCAAAAAATGAGGCTGTGAAGAAGACGATGACAGACATTGTTGTGTTTTTAGACGCAGATGATCTCGTGGAACCATTTTATATAGAATATCTTTACAAGGCTTTACAGGAAGAACCCAATGCCGGATGGAGCTATATGGATCTGGTAGGCTTTGGAAGTGAGCAATATGTATGGTGCAAGAAGTTTTCGGCAGGTAGAATGACATTTAATAATATTCTTGTCAATGCAGCAGCATTTCGTAAGGAACAGTTTCTTGCAGTTGGTGGCTTTTCTGAGATTGCAAAGCACTATGATGAGGATTGGGCGTTATATCTGAAATTGATGAGTAAAGGTGTATATCCGGTACATGTTCCAATGATTGGTTTCTGGTACCGCAGGAGTGCAACTGGTATGCGGAAAACCGTAAGAAATAATGTTTCTATGAGAGAAAAATCGGACTGGTATATTGCAGAACTTGCAAAGCATGTAGATATCAGTCTTAGCGAGAAAATCTATAAAGGAACTCTTCCAGATTGTGCCATCAAGAGCGAATACAGCAGAAGTGACAGTATGATCGCAAAAATGTGTACAAACAGAGGAGGACTCAAGCTGGTAAAATGGGTATATGGAAAAAGAGGTTAAATTGACTTCTATATAGATATAAACTATACTGAAAAGGCAGCAATGCAGAGAAAGGTAATTGTTTATGAGTGACAATAGGAAAGAAAATAAAAAAGAAATAGATCTGGAATTAAAAGATATTCTGCTTGAATTTTTGCGTAGATGGAAAATAATCGTTTTATTTTCGATTATTTTTGGACTCGTATTCGGTACAATGAGATATCGGAAAGACTATGCAGCAGCACATACACCAGCACCGGAAGTAAAGAATACAACTTTGGAAGATGCATATGCAGATCTGGACAAAGATCAATATGAGCGTGTAATCCTTGCTGTTTCATTGAAGGCTGCAATAGATTCCAAAAGTCTTTATATGAATGAATCAGTGTTGATGAACATTAATGCACATGCAGAGGATGCCGTGATTTTACAGTACTCAGTAGAAGGAGCTGAAGCGGAAAACATTGTAAATAGTTATGTTAATTATATTAACAGTGGAAGTATTGTTTCTGATATTAATAAAGAGGGAGTTCATGTAGCAGAGGGTTATCTGTCAGAATTGATAGAAGTTCTTCCAAATCAGACAGAGGATGCAATGAAAAACTTTACAGTGAAAGTAATGAATTCTGATGCTGAAAGCGTTGGGTTATTGGCGGATGCCGTGAATGATCAATTAACGACATATGCTGCAAAATTAAATGAGAATAATCAAACGCATATTCTCAATCTGGATAGTAGAAAACAGGTTCAGATTATAGATGAGGCACTGGCAGAAAAACAGGATGCATATGCACAGGAGACAGAAGATCAGCAGAATAAACTTGCATCAATTAAGGCCGATATGAATGCAAATCAGCTTCGTGTATATCTGGATATGGAGAAAGACATTTTTATCTGGGGAGATGACGAAGAGGAACAGACAGAAACAGCAGAAGATAGCGTTTCAGGTACAGAGGTTGTAAAAGTATCAATTAATAAGAAACAGATTATGATCGGTGCAGTGGCAGGCGCAGCAATTGCAGTTGTGTATATTTTCCTGGCATACCTTCTTAGCACACGTATACGTACGAAGGATGAAGTTGAGAGCATTTATCAGACAAGGCTATTAGGAACAGTCAGAAAAGAGGAAAAAGATCACCCAATCGAGAAGTTTGTATGGAAATTAGAGAACTTTGGACATAAGAAGCTTTTATATGAACAGCAGGTTCAGATGTTAATTTCCAATATCTATATAGCATGCAGGGATAGAAAGACAGATAGTATATATCTGTCAGGCAGTATTTTAGAAACTGTAGACAAAGATTTATTAACGATGTTGGAAGCGGGGTTGAAACAGAAAAATATTCACGTTGTCTTTGGAGATGCGATAAACTACAATGCAGAAGAACTCCTTCGTGCAGCAGAGGTGGGATCCGTTATCTTCATTGAGAGAAGAAGAAAATCATACTATTCTGAAATTTTAAGTGAGATGCAGCTTTGTGATGCAAATAATATTCAGATTCTGGGAATGATCATGTTAGAAAACTAGGGAGTTGCAGGAGAATGGATACATCCTATTTATACTCGTATAATGCAGAGCGTTATCAAAAACTGGCAGAGCGAAAGTTGCCATGCAGGGAGAAATTGAATACAACAGAGGTGGAACAGGGGTATCTTTTGCCAAATCGATTTGCGAAAAACCGTCTGTTTGGTTGTGGAGGAGTGCTTGATGCGGAAAAAAATTATGTGAAAGCATCTGAAATGAATGCGTATGCAAAATATGCAGTTCCAGTCACAGAGCAAGATGAAAAAGAAATCTATCTGGGAGAAGGATACGCCATTGATGATAATAAAGTTGAATATCTGGACGAAGAAATAATCTATCTGGGATATATTAATAATCATTGGGGACATTTTTTGATCGATTGTTCCACCAGATTGTATTATTATCTTGAACATATGGATGAAAATCATAAGTATGCATTTCTTGTGAATGAGAATGAATATTATCAGGCAATAGCTCCGATCAGGCGCTTTTTTGAATTATTGGGAATAGCGGAGTGTCTGATTTTCATTCATAAAGTTACCAGATGTAAGAAAGTGATTATCCCAGAACAGGGGTATATGATTAATGCATATTATTCAAAACAGTTTCTGCATGTATTCGAAAAGGTGGCAGAGTGCGTTGATTGCAGCAGGTATCCATCTTATGAGAAAGTTTATTATTCCAGAAAGCAGTTTAAAAAGGCAAAAGGGACGGAAATAGGGGAGAATATTTTATTAGACCTCTTTTCTAAGAATGGATTTACGATTATCTCTCCGGAACAGTTGACACTGGATGAGCAGATTGCAGTCGTGCGCAATACAAAACTTTTGTGTGGAATTATTGGAACACTTGGTCATAATATGCTTTTCGCAAAGCCGGAACAACATATGATTCTGGTGAATAAGACACACAATATAAATGTTGCACAGATGGATATTAATAAGATGAAGAATCTTGATATGACATATATTGATTCATATCTGGCAGAATTTCCATCTCTGATAGGAAATGGACCTTTTCTGATTACATACAGTGAAATGCTAAATCAGTATGTAGAGAAGCATAATTGGAAGAAACCGGCAGAAGATGTGATCAGTGAAACAGTATTAAAAAGAAATTTACAAGAATATGAGGAAATGTACCGAAGCAGAAACCTTAAGAATCTGCGGTTGGTATATGAAAAGAACCCGGACAGATTTGATTATTTTGCACCGGATCATCTTTTGGAACTTGAGATGCGGTTTTATCATCTGGAACATCCTGCGACGATGAGAGAAAAAATCTTTTATCAGTATAATCGGGTAAAGAGAGCGTTTCGTAGAATCGTGAAACGATAATGGAGCATATACGGAATGATTATGATCATAAAGGCGATAGGAGTCCTGTTTTTAGATATAGCCATATATTATGTAATAGGTACTGCTATCACAGAGAGATTTAAAAACAGAATAAAAAGGAATGTAGCATTTCACATAATTATAGGGTTTATTGTATACCAGATTATTTTTCAGGTTTGTGCGATTCCCTTCATTTGGTTGAAGCGGAGTCTGACAGAATTAACATTTGTATGGACTGCGTTGATAACAGTCATCGTAATTGTGGCGGTGGTGAAAGCAAGGAAACGGATTCCAGAAGATTTTTGTTTTGTGAAAAAAATATTAAAAGAACACAGACTGCTTATGGGTATAACTATAATAGCAGTCCTTATTGTATGCTGGTATACAACACTGAATGGGGAATTGAATGATGATTCTATTTATTATATTGGTGTTGTAAATACAACAGTAACAACAGATACGATGTTTCAGTATAACGCTTATACAGGTGTTGCAATGCCATCTCATTATTTCAGGCGTGTACTGGTAACATTTGAAATTAATGCAGCAGTTGTGTGCAGGATATTTGGAGTACATCCAATCATTATCATGAGGATATTCAGAGGAAATCTGAATGTCATATTGACAGCACTCACGATTGCATTGATAGGAACAACTGTTTTCTGTAATGAAAAAACGGTAGAAAAATCGGCAATACTTGTCTGTGTTTCAATGGCTCTTTACTTTATAGCAGATAGTACAATGTATAGTAATGCAACATTTTTTTTGACCAGAACATATGAAGGAAAAGCTTATGCAGGAAATGCGCTCATTTATTTCATGGTTTATCTGTGCATCTGCCTGATGCAGACGAAGAGAAAGTCATATTTACTGTTGATAGGATTATTAATATGGGGATGTTCTGCAATATCATCCACAGCAGCTATGGTCAGTATAGCAGGTGCAGGTACGATGCTTTTAGCTTATCTGATATCCAGAACTTTTAATACGAAAGCCAGAAAGATGTGAACAGGAAAATGATAGGAAAATTAATAAAAAAATACAAAGAAATTATCATGTATCTGATATTTGGTGTGCTTACAACTTTGGTGAACTGGTTTTGTTATGCATTTCTGACGAAGAGTGGAATGGAAATGAATATAAGTAACTGTATCGCTTGGCTTGTTGCAGTATTATTTGCTTTTATTACAAATAAAGTGTTTGTATTTGAAAGTAAAAATATGGAAATGAGATTTGTATGCCGGGAACTTATAAAGTTTGTAGGTGCAAGACTTGCAACGGGAGCCATAGAGATTCTCGGACTGCCATTGCTCTATTATATCGGTATGAAACAGAGTTTGTTTGGGGTGGAGGGATTTATGGCAAAAATAGTTGTCAGTGTTGTAGTTGTTTTATTGAATTATGTATTCAGTAAACTCTTTATTTTCAGAATAAAAAAGGAAAATTAAGTTTATATGGATGGTGTAAATAGAGTATGGAAAGTCGTACAACAGTATAATGGTCAGTCAATCATCCCTATTATTATTTTGATAGGTATTCTTTTTTTGGTAGTCAGAGAGAAAAAAAACACAAACTATCTGATCGTATATCTTGGCGTACTTCTTCTTACTTTTAATGAGGTAACCTATTATCTTATCCGGAAATTGGGAGAGGGTATGACCTATTACCGCTTTCTCTGGATGATTCCTATGGTAATTATAAGTGCGTATGTCATAATGAAACTGTTCGAAATGATAGACAGCCGGAAAAGAAAGGTTTTTGCGGCAGGCATATGTGCTTTATGTTTTGCAATGACATCGGGAATCAGCATGCAACAATTTTTTCAATTTCCGAAGAATATCTATCAAATGCCACAGAATACGGTAGACGTATGCGATATTATTGAGAAGGACAGGCAGGAGAAAAGCCCGGTTACGGTGCTTGCAGATAATTCGATTATGTATGGTATACGTGAATATAATGCGAATATCCAGAAAGTTATGGAAGGAGATGACGGATACTTATGGAATATGCTTGAAAGCAATAATTGTGATGTGAGTGGTTTTCTTGGAAAAGTAATTATCAGTCAGGCTAATATCGATTATATTGTAATTCCAAAAGGAAATAATGCCTCTGCGGCAATGCTCATGAGTGCGGGCAGCTCTTATATTGGTAACAGCCAGGACTATGCGGTTTATCGGACAAATTATGATGTGATTGCACAGACGGTGTATGATAAATACTATAGTGGGGCATTTCAGTCGGATATCAGTACCTACTATGATGAGGATGTGGATATACCGGAAGTGACAGATGGTGGAAGAGAGTACGTGTACTATCCAGATAATCATGTAGCTTTTGTGGATAGAGAAACACAGGAATATACACATTATTTTCAGCAAAACAAAGAAATTCAGATGGTGGAAGAGAATGAATATATTTTATGTGCTGTTGATGATAGTAAGGGCACTGTATCAAAGGATACCATGGAAAAAATGCAGAAGATTACAGATTCAGGAAAAGAAATTATTCTTTTTTTGAAAAAACCCATATATCAGGAAAATATTCAGGCAGAAAACAGAGAGGAGATGCTTGGAGAAAACAGCAATCATACGGATGCAGTTACGGAAGCATTTATTGATTTGGTAAAAGCTGAGAATAGTCACATTGCAGCTGTTTTTTCTATGGGAATTGGTGAGTATAATAAACATATGTTGAATGATAAAATCTGGCAGTGTATTTGTGGAACAGAAGATAATAACCAGGGAACTGTAATAAGAATTCGATAAAGGATAAGTAAATTTATGAGCAATAGAAAGAAAATGGCAGTGATGAATGTATTCTCTGCAATTATGTATTATGTGGCAAATTCGATTATTGGATTCATTAACCGTAAGGTATTTACCGTATACCTTGGTAGTGAATTACTGGGATTAAACGGACTGGTAGTCAGTGTGATTTCCATGTTAAGTCTATTGGAACTAGGGGTGGCAAGTTCTATAGGATACAGCCTGTATAAGCCATTAGAAGAGAAAAATTATGGCGAAGTGAAAGCGATTATGCAGCTTTTCAGCAGACTGTACCGTTATATTGGAATAGCGGTGGCAGTAATTGGACTGGTGCTGATTCCGTTTTTACCTTTTTTTGTCAGGACAACCATTGATCAGAATTATGTAATTGCTGTATATCTGATTTTTTTATTAGATGCTGTATTTTCTTATTTTATGGCATATCGCCGAACAATTATTGTGTCTGCACAGAAGGATTATATTAATAAAAATGCAGATACATTTCTTTATATTGTGACTGGAATTTTGCAGATCATTATTATCTGTGTGTGGAAAAGTTATATTGCATCTCTGATCGTGAAACTCATTTTTACAGTGCTGAATAACTTGTATCTTTATATAAAAGCAGGAAAAATGTTCCCTTACCTGAATGATAAAAATCTGCATGGTGAGATTGAAAAAGAAGTCAAGGACAAGATTGTATACAATGTGAAGGCACTATTTGTAATTAAAATAGCAAGTTATTGTGTTGTTGGTACAGATAATATTCTGTTGTCTGCATTTGCGGATCTTACTGCGGTTGCAATTTATTCTGGATATACATTGATCATTGGAATTATTAACAATCTTTTTAACAGGTCGTTTGGCTATATTACTGCTAATATTGGAAATTATCTCATCGGTCATAATAAGGAAGAAATATATCAGTTTTATAATAAACTGAATTTCCTGAATTATTTGATAACATCTTATACTTCTATTGCATTGCTGGTTTTACTGAACGAATTCATTGGAAAAGTATGGTTAGGAGAGGATTATGTTTTCCCCATGGCAGCAGTAGCAGTGTTAGTATTTAATAATTATCTTCGCTTTTGTACGCAGGCGGCTGAAGCATTTAGAAGTGCAGCGGGGTTATATAGTCCAAAACCATTCGTAAAATATATTGCGCTTCTGGAAGGTGGAGTAAACCTTGTGGTTTCCATAGCATTGGCACACTTTGCAAAGATGGGAATTTATGGAATTTTCCTTGGAACATCGGTGAGTACAATTGTTTCCATAGTGACGGTTGCCTGGATTAATTATCGCTTTTTATTTGAAAAGCCGTTATATCAATATTTTTTTGATTTTTTCAAGTATATTATATTAGCAATTAGTATGGGGGGATTGAGCCTTTTTATATTCAACATAGCATATACGACACACACGGTGCTCAATATATGCAGTGGATTAATCATTAGTTTTATTGTTCCGTTTGGCATTAACTTTGTAATATTTGGAAGAAGCGAAGAATGGAAATACTTTACTGGCATGATAAAAACGGCATACTATAAGATTATGAGAAAAAGGGGAAATGAGTACAAATGAAAACTATTTGCCTGGCAGGAAAGAATGACATAGCTGTTAATATTTTACTTTATTGTCTGGAACACTATGAAAAAAATTATATTAAATGCATTTTAAATCGAAATGAAACAGGAATAAATTCATGGCAAAAATCCTTGAAATGGTTTGCGGAAAAAAGAGATGTCGAAATAATAGAACTGGAAGATGCTTATAATATAAAAGACATGATATTTCTTTCGCTTGAGTTTGATCAAATTATTATTCCGGAAAGATTTCAAACAACAGAATTGTACAATATTCATTTTTCATTGCTTCCAAAATATAAGGGGTGTTATACATCGATTCTTCCTATTTTACACGATGAGGAATATACAGGCGTTACATTGCATAAGATCCAGTCCGGAATTGATACAGGCGAAATAATTGCACAGGAAGTGGTTGAAATCGGAGCAAATGATACCTCGCTGGATTTATATAAAATATTGATAGAGAGTGGTACAAAAGTTGTAAGAGATAACTTGTTGAAGTTAATTAATAACACATTTACAACTACTCCACAGGAAAAAATAAAATCAACATATTATAGCCGTAATTATATAGATTATTCGACATTAGAACTTGAGGTACAACAGACGGGGAATCAGGTAAAAAATCAGATCAGAGCATTTAATTTTAGACCGTATCAGGTGTTGAAATGGAAAAATGTCGAATATATTGATGCAGTTATATTAGATAAATTATCAGAGAAAAAAGCTGGGACGGTATTGGAAGACAATGAAGTGTTTACTAAAATAGCAACGATTGATTATGATACAATCCTTTACAAAGATAATTTTGAAAGCCTGATGGAAGCAATAAGAAAACATGATAATGTTTTGGCAAAAAAATTGTGCAGTTCAAAACAACTGATAAAAGCACAGGATACTCATGGCTGGTCAGCACTTACAGTTGCCGTGTACAATAATAATATGGAAATGGCAAGATATTTAATTGATGAGGGCGCAAATGAGAAGATATTAAATAATAATGGAACCAATCTATTGATGTATGCAAAAGACTGCTATCTCAATTCGGGGGACACTACGATGTTTGAATACATACTTGATATGGGACTTACACCGGATATGGAAGATTATGCGGGAAAGAATTTGTATGATTATTGTATGAGCGATCATATCAATTATATTGGAAAATTAAGTATGAAACCGGATGAATTTTACCGTAAAATTGACTAATAATAGGACGTATAGTATAATTCTATTTATGTTGTATAGGGAACGGAGATGTTGAAAATGAATATACCATTTGTATCATTTGAAAAAATGCATAATGAAATAAAAGATGAAGTACTTGCTAAAATGCAGGAGATATATGAGAAAAACTGGTTCATTCAGGGACCGGAGGTGACTGCATTTGAAGAAGAATTTGCCGCATATTGCGGAACAAAGTACTGTGTCGGATGTGGAAATGGTCTGGATGCATTGTTTCTTGCATTGAAGGCATATGGAATCAAAGAAGGTGACGAGGTGATCGTACCTTCCAATACATATATCGCAACGGCTTTGGCAGTATCGTATACTGGGGCAACACCGGTTTTTGTAGAACCGGAAGAAAAGTATTTTAATATTAATCCGAAAGAGATTGAGAATAAAATTACGGATAGAACCAAAGCGATTATGGCAGTACATTTGTATGGGCAGCCGGCAAAGATGGATGAAATCAACACGATTGCTAAAAAGTATGGACTTGTTGTTATAGAAGATGCTGCTCAGGCACATGGCGCAGAATATAAGGGAAGAAAAACCGGAGGCCTGGGATATGGAGCAGGATTCAGTTTCTATCCAGGTAAGAATCTTGGCGCTTTGGGGGATGCAGGTGCATTTGTTACGAATGATAAAAAGCTTGCAGATAAGGTCCGGGCACTGGGAAACTATGGATCAGATTATAAATATCATCATATTTATCAGGGCAACAACTCCAGATTGGACGAACTTCAGGCAGGGGTTTTACGAATTAAGTTACGGCATCTGGATGATTGGAATGCAAATCGAATAGCTACAGCGGAAAAATATTATGAGGGTATTCAGAATCCGGAGATTATTTTGCCGGAGAAGATGGATGATGTAAAGCATGTTTATCATATCTATGGTATCAGATGTGAAAGAAGAGAAGAGTTGGAAAAATACCTCCATGAAAAGGGAATAGGAACGAATAAACATTATCCAATTCCAATGCATCTTCAGGAAGCTTATAAAGACTTGAACATGTCAAGAGGAATGTTACCAATAGCAGAAGATATCTCTGCAACAGAATTAAGCATTCCAATGTATTATGGAATGACGGATGAAGAAGTAAATTATATCATAGACGCATTGAACGCATTTAAGTAGATAATTGGAGAGTATATAGATGCAGATAGTTAAATATGTATTTCAACAGCATGGCGACGAGCGGGGACAATTAGTAGCATTAGAAGAATATAAGGATATCCCATTTGAAATCAAGAGGGTATATTATATGTATGATACTGGAGAGGGTGTGAGCAGAGGGCATCATGCACATAGATCATTGGAGCAGATACTGATCTGTATTCATGGGTCATGCAAGATATTATTAGATAATGGAGAGGAAAAAAAGATCGTTCCACTGGAAAAACCATATGAGGGACTTTACATTAAAAATAATATCTGGAGAGAGATGTATGATTTCTCTTCCGATGCAGTGCTGATGGTACTTGCATCGGATTATTACAAAGAAGAAGATTATATTAGGAATTATGAAGAGTTTCTTAAGTCTATTGAAAAGAAATAAAAAAAGGTTATGATACATAATGGCAGTGATAAGAATATCTCTGTCGTTATGTATTATATTTTTATATGAGGTAGACTTATGATGGAAAATAAACTGGTAAGTATAGTGATCGCAACTTTTAATGCTGAAAAATATATTTTAGATTTATTAGACAGTGTAAAAAAACAGACTTATGAAAATCTTGAACTGATTATTGCAGATGATTGTTCTGCGGATAATACACAGAACATAATATCTGATTGGGTGACAGAAAATCGGGGTCGTTTTTTCCGGGTGGAACTTTTATTTGCAAAGGAAAATCAAGGCACATGCAAAAATTACAATCAGGCAATGAAAAGAAGCAATGGAGAGTATATTAAGCTGGTTGATGGTGATGATATTTTGCTTCCAGAATGCATTGAAATGCTTGTAAATGAATGTGATAAGAAGAAACTGGACTTATTGATCGGTGATATAATGTGGGTTCAGGATGATGGAATGACCTATGCAGAGCATCATGAAAATATAGAAAAAAAACAAGCGTTTTACAAGATGGATGCTGAACACCAGCACAGAGAACTTCTTCTGAATAATGATATTATTATTACTGTAGGTGAAATATTCAGAAAAAGTTTCATGGAGAGATTCCATTGGTTTGATGAACAGTATGATTTATTGGAGGACTACCCGTTTTGGCTGAGAATAACAGAAGAGGGTGTTAAGATTCCGTTTTTGGACAAGAAAGTGGCAAAGTACCGTATTAGCGAGACATCTGTGCGTAATCCGGAAAAAAATACATCCATATATAATGTGCGAATCTCAAAAGCTTCAAAAAGAAATTTTTACAATTTGCGATTAAAGGGTTTGTTAAAGGAACGTCAGATTTCTGTAATTTGTAGAAATATACGAAGATATTTGATAAGAGATATTGTTATTTTCTTGGGAAATTCAAATAGTAATAAAATATGCCGTGGATTGACAATATTAGAATAATAGGAGACATGCATGGGGGGAGAAAATACTATATTAGTATCTGTATTAGTGATGTCTTACAATGCAGAAGCTTATATTATAGATTTATTAGAAAGTATACTGCACCAGCAGTACGCTGAATTAGAACTGATCATAGCAGATGATAATTCAAGAGATCGTACTATAGAGAAAATTAAGCATTGGTTGTTAATGAATGGTGGGCGGTTTGAACGAACACGGTTATTAACCTCTGATCGTAATAACGGTACAGTACGTAATATTAATAATGGACTGAAATATTGTAAAGGGAAGTTTATAAAAATTATTGCGGCGGATGATATATTAATGTCAAATTGTATTTCGGACAGCGTCAAGGTGTGTCTGAATCATAACTGGGAGATGGTAATCGGAAAGGCAGAATGGGTTCAGGATGATGGAAAAAGTCCTGCACTGCACAATGAGAATAAACGTGCAGAAGATGCATTTTATAAAATGAGTGCAAGGCAGCAATATGCCGAATTATTGAAACACAATGATCTGATATGCACACCAGCCGCATTTTATAAAATGAGTTTTCTAAAAAAATATCAAGGATTTGATGAAGCATATACATTGATTGAGGATTATCCCTTTTGGTTGAAGATAACGGCAAAGGGAGATCATATTAATCATTTTGATCATGTAGTGGTGAAATATCGGCAAAGTACAACTTCAGCAACAAATCCGGAGAAAGCAGTTCAGATTTATAATGCCCGCATAACAAAAGATTCCAAGAAGATTTTTTATAGACAAAGAATGCGGGGACTTCTGAAAAATGGGCAGATTAAAATTGTAGTAAGAAATATGCGAAGATATTTCATACGCGATCTTGTGATTATGTTAGGAAATTCCAGTAAAAATAAATTATGTTATGCATTAACGCGTTTCGAGTAACCAGAAAAGAATTAGAGGAAGAAGAATGGAAGAAATAACACTTGTAACAGACTTTTTTGACATAGGAAGAGGGCAGGATAAGAATAAGGATTTACGAAGAACAGCACAGCGGTATTTTGATGAATTTAAAAGATGGGCAAGAATCCAAAATACGTTGGTAGTGTATACGGATTCTGACAGCGCGGAAATCATCAAAGGAATAAGGGCAGAATATGGATTGGGAGAGAAAACGATTATTATACAGATTGATAATTTGTTTGAACTTGTACCAGGTCTTTTGCCAAAGCTGGAAAAAATATCTCACAATAAAGATTTCCTGAACTTCAGATATCTTCCGGAAGCATCTTCCAATAATCCCAAATATGACTATCTGTGGATGATGAAGTATTATTTCATGAATGATGCCTATGAAAGAGGATTATTATCTGAAAATGTTGTATGGATGGACTTTGGATTCGACCATGGTGGAATTACTTACAGTGATGCGGAGGACTATAATTTCCTGTGGAAATATGATTTTAAGAATAAGATACACATTTCCTGTCTGCATGATCCTGATTCAGTAATAGGTCTGCAGAGTCTGCAGTTTCAGGATGACTGTGTGATGGGATGTATGTATGGGTTATCAAGAGAACTGGTGCCGACATTCTGGCATTTGGTAGAAGACGCGATGAATGCACTTCTTATGTTGGATTGTATGGATGATGACCAGCAGCTTGTTCTTATGGCATATAAGGCAAGACCGGAAATATTTGAGGTTCATGTTACAGATTGGCAGATGATCATGAAAGAGATGGGGGCAACACACATGAAAGTCAGAGAAAAGCTCCCAATGCAGGCACAGGCAGAGAATCCATATAAAAAAATGTTGAGAATCGCAGTTCGCAAGATTGTACCGAATAAGAATGATCCGAAACATGCTTTTGCGAAGCGATGTTATAATGCGGCAATCAGAGTGTATGGAAAATAACGGAAAGTGAATGAATAAGATGAAATTATCTTTGGTGGTACCATGCTATAATGAAGAGGATAATATCCGGGATTTCTATCATGCAGCAAAGCATGTTTTTGATGCAGAAGAATATGAATATGAAATGATTTTCATCAACGATGGAAGTAAGGATAAGACACAGGAAGCGTTAGAGAGCGTATTTAATCTTCACGAAGCATGTGTTGTCGTGGAAACTTTCTCCAGAAATTTTGGAAAAGAAGCCGCAATTTATGCCGGATTTCAAAAAGCAACAGGAGATTTTATAACGGTGATTGATGCAGATCTGCAACAAAGACCGGAAACAGTTGCCAGAATGGTGAAGATTCTTCAGGATAATGAAGAATTTGACTGTGTTGCAGCATATCAGGAGAAGCGTCAGGAAGGAAAGCTTGTCAGTAAGTTGAAAGATATGTTTTATAAAATCATTAACAGGACAAGCGAGATAGAATTCTTTCCCGGCGCATCCGATTTCAGGACATTTCGAAGACCGGTTGTAGATGCTGTTTTGAGTTTGCCGGAGTATCACAGGTTTTCTAAGGGGATTTTTTCCTGGGTTGGATTCAATACCTGCTATATTCCATATACTGCGGAAAAGCGTAATGCAGGAGAAACCAAATGGTCCATCAATAAATTATTCAGATATGCAGTAGAAGGTTTTATCTCATATACGACATTTCCATTGAAAATCGCGACAGGACTGGGATTATTTACTTCATTATGTGCAATCATCTATTTATTTGTTGTTGTGATACAAAAATTATGCATCGGGAATCCGGTTCCGGGATACCCGACAATTGTTGTTCTGATATTATTGCTTGGAGGAATACAACTTACGATCCTTGGAATTATTGGAGAATATCTTGCAAGAATGTATATACAGGAGAAGCACAGACCAATCTATATCGAGAAGAAATTGTTGGATTATAAAAAGAACCAGAGCGAAGCAGAAGAAAAAGACAGGTAAGAAAAAGGAGTATACTTTGGGAAAGAGAGTATTGATTATCGGTGGAGCAGGATTTATTGGAACAAATTTATCGAAACATTTGATAAAGAGTAATATGGAAGTTTTCTGTTTTGATATGTCAGTACCTGCGAAAAAGGTAGAAGGTGTTCGCTATATATGTGGAGATTTTTTTGATGACTATTCCCTGATGGAGGCATTGGAGGGGATTGATTATGTCGTACATGCACTTAGTACAGTGAATCCGGGAAATTCTAATGAAAAGTATCTGCAGGGATATGAGAGAGATTTCATCCAGACTACAAAGCTTTGTAAAATGATCGTTGATAAGAAAATTCGTATGATATTTTTATCTTCAGGTGGAACTGTTTATGGAAATCAGGAAATACAGCCAATCAGCGAGGATGCACTTCCACGACCAATCAATCATTATGGAAATGTGAAATTGTGTATCGAGAATACCATTCGGACATTTAATTATCAGGCACATACAAAGATTCTGATTGCGAGAATATCAAATCCTTATGGCCCGGGACAGGATTTCAATAAGGGAGTAGGTTTTATTGATGCTGCTTTGAAGAAAACGATTAAGGAAGAAAAAATTGAAATCTGGGGAGATGGAAATAATATCAGAGATTATATTTATATCGATGATGTGTGTAGAATGTTAATGGTTCTGTTTACTTATAATGGGGAATTTGATACATTCAATCTCAGCTCCAATGTTGGAACGTCACAGAGAGACATTATAGAAATGTTACAGGAAATGGGGTTAAAACCACAAGTGGAGTATCTTTCAGCCAGAAGTGTCGATGCAAAAAAGATTATACTGAATAATGGACGGATCATGAGCGTTCATAAGAATGCATTAATACCAATCAGAGATGGTCTCAGAGAGTATTATGACTGGTTGTTACAGAAAAAAATCTAAACAAATACACCGAAACAATCCGAGTTAATGAACAGATTGTTTCGGTGTATTTGTTTACTGCATTTATTTATCAGAAGTATCTGGATAAGTGACATAAATTTTATTCAATCCATAGTATTTTGCTACATATACATTTGGAAATGGTTCGTTAGAATTCTGAGGATTGAGATCTAATAGTCCATATTTACAGCTATACTTTGTTGTAGAAGTGATGATGGGAACCCCGATCGTCAGTTCGCCAGAAACAATAGAATTCTCGATGCGTTCATTTCTGGCAGTCTGTTCTCTGTGCACACGGTAAATATCGTAGGAACCATCCCAGTAAGCCATTACACTGCTGATGAGAAGATATACGCATACGCACAATGTGAGACATTCCAGATGACTGTTGCGCCGGAGAATCTGAAGCAGCTGAACAATACCGATAAGAAGGAAAACAACACTGTTTGCAATACTTCTTTCAGGTAAATAGCTTGCAATGATCAGCATTGCCGCTGCAACGAAGCTGATAAAAAGGTAGGCAATCGCAATCAGAATCTCATTTTTATCCATTTTGTGATAAACAGCAATGCAGAGTAAAATGAAAAACAGGATCAAAGGATATTTGCACATATTATAATAAGTGGTGAAAAGATCAATTCCATTTTTTGCAAGAACGGATAAGGTAAGGTTATCGGAAAACTTCGCACTGCCGGAGGGGCTGAGTAATAAAACCAGATAGCCCGCTGCTCCACAGGTGATTGGGAACACATATGACAGATATTTCCGGATAGTCTTATGTTGATACATCGTGACGCACATAAGAAGAAATCCTGTGAATATAACTGAAAAGGATACATTCTCAGAATAATTACCAAAAAGAAATGTGAACAGGCAGAATAAAATCAGCTTCCACTTCTTATCCAATAGGGACTTTCCACGCAGTAACGAGATATAAATATTCAGAAACAACAGAGCAAACAGATAACTCCACATATAATTAATGCAGCCGGTCAGCCAGAGAAACACCTGACCGTATGCAGGCATATATAACCAAAACAGGGTAGGCACTGCAAAAAACAGAAGGACACTGAATGATTTCTTACTTGCAGTAATACGTAAAACAAAAGCGATAAAGAAAACAAAAAGAAAGGCATTCAGCACATCAAAAATGATTTTTGGTGCCGTAAGAAACAGCATTACAAAAAAGTGTGATACAATACGTCCATTGCCATATTGCATATAATGGACGGCAAGGGATGGAAAGATTTGGAATACAGAAGTGATCCGTTCGCCATTGCCGAGGTTATACATATAAGAGTAATCATCAGCTGCATATGGTGTCCAGTAATTGAACAGAAATGCAGTCAGGAATAAAAGCAAAAAGGAAATAAGCTGCATCTTAGTCAGACATTTAAAATATTTTTTCATAGTATGATCCTCGTTTATTAATTATAATTTAAGATTAGATGGGAGCTGTTGAAGCCCGACAGAAATTATTGTAGCATATAGGTAAATATCTGGCAAATATCATATTGGCTGGAAGAGAAAACTATTACAAATATACAAAAAAGGCAACTAGCGTTGTAATCGATTTATATTTGTGGTAAAATTGATAAGGTTATTTGTCGATAAAAGAACTTATCATAAAGGGGATTGTTATGTATCGTAAGAGAAATAAAGGATGGCTGAAACATCTGGATTTTGCTGTCCTTGATTTAATGTGTATGCAGATTTGTCTGGCACTGGCATATTTTGGAAGACATAGAGAGCTTAGCAGATTATATAGTGATTCCGTTTATCAGAATGTTGTGCTTTTATTGGCAGTATTTGAATTTGTATATCTTTTTTTTATAGATGGATATCGGGATATCCTAAAACGCGGTTATTATATTGAGCTGGTATCTGCGGTAAAAGAAGTATGTCTTCTGGAAATGCTGCTTGCATTCTATCTGTTTGCAGTGAAGTCTGGAGATGATTTCTCTCGAACAGTATTGTTTTTGTTGGGAATCTATGAATTGATAGGTGGATATCTGGTGAGGATCTTATGGAAGAAGCATGTGATGCGCCGGCAGTCGAAAGAAGGAGAAAATTCTTTATTATTGGTTACCACGTCAGAGTATCTTGAGCAGGTGTTGGAAAATGTGCGCAGCAATAATTTTCAAACCTATTTTCCGGCAGGAATCGTGCTGATTGGCAGAGGAAAAGGAGTATCAGACACTTATGAGGGAATCCCTCTTATTCCAGAGTCAGAGATGACAGAATGGGTATGCAGAAACTGGGTAGATGAGGCGTTGATCGTATTACCGCAGGAGCAGCATTTTGGTAAAGAATATATGGAAGCATTCTCGGAGATGGGAATTGTGACACATTATTCTATCATGCAGGATTTCGCTGATGCGGACAATCATCAGATCGCAGAGAAAGTATGTGGATATCTGGTACTGACATCAGGGATGCAGCTGGTCAGTAACCGGCAGTATCTGACCAAGCGTGTGATGGATATCGCAGGAGGCATCACAGGATCACTCATCACAGTAATTCTTACAATTATTTTGGGACCACTGATCTATATCAAGTCGCCGGGACCAATTTTCTTCACACAGAAACGTGTCGGAAAGAATGGCAAAATGTTCAAGATGTACAAGTTCCGTACGATGTATCTGGATGCAGAGGAACGGAAGAAAGCACTTATGGAGCAGAACCGTGTGGCAGATGGTATGATGTTCAAGATGGAAGATGATCCGCGAATCATTGGAAGCTATTTTGATGCAGATGGAAAGTATGTTCCGGGAATCGGTAATCTGATCCGAAAACTCAGCCTGGATGAATTTCCACAGTTCTTCAATGTGCTGTTAGGAGATATGTCATTGGTAGGAACAAGACCACCGACAGTGGATGAATATGAGAAGTATAAGTTACATCACAAGGCGAGATTGTCTGCGAAGCCTGGAATTACAGGAATGTGGCAGGTGTCTGGGCGGAGTAATATCACGGATTTTGAGGATGTGGTAAAGTTGGATACAGCTTACATTAAGGACTGGAGTATAGGGAAAGATTTGCGGATTCTTGCTAAGACCGTGCAGGTTGTGTTGACGGGAAAAGGAAGTATGTGATGAGTGAAAAAGAAGTGAATATTATATTGGTTGGTGCAAAAAGCATTGGTCAATATGGTGGGTATGAATCTTTTATAAATAAATTATTAGAATACCATAAAGATGAAAAAAACTTGCATTATTTTGTATATTGCAAAGCAAATGGAAGTGGATGCATGAATGTCAGTAAACTTCCGGGAGCGAAAGCAGTAAATGAGACAGAATTTACTTATTGTAATGCACGTGGGTTTTTACTTCATGTGCCACAAATCGGCGCAGCACAAGCTATCTACTATGATGTGACAGCTCTTAGTGAGGCTTGCAAGCTTATAAAAAAAGAACACTTGAAAAAGCCGATTGTCTACATTATGGCATGTCGTATTGGACCCTTTATGAAGCATTTTGTCAAGAAAATCCATGCACTTGGAGGAAAAGTGTATTTGAATCCAGATGGACATGAATGGATGCGGGCAAAATGGAGTGTTCCTGTTAGAAAATACTGGAAAGAATCCGAGCGGATGATGGTGAAATACGCGGATTTAAGTATTTGTGACAGCAAAAATATTGAAAAGTATATTCAGAAAGAGTATGCAGATTATAAACCGGAGACAACTTTTATCGCATATGGCTCAGAGACAACTCCATCATCTATGGCAGATAATGATCCAAAATACATTGGTTGGCTAAAAGAACATGGATTACACGATGGAGAATTTTATATTAGCGTTGGACGATTTGTTCCAGAGAATAATTTCGAGACAATGATCCGTGAATTCATGAAGAGCCATTCTGCAAAAGATTTTGCGATTATTACGACAAGGGATGAAAAGTTTTTGAATACTCTGGATGAAAAACTCCACTTCTCAAAGGACAAACGTATTAAATTTGTGGGAACGGTGTATGATCAAGAATTGCTTAAGAAAATCAGGGAGAGAGCATATGGCTATTTCCACGGACATTCTGTTGGGGGAACAAATCCAAGCTTACTAGAGGCACTTGGAAGTACGAAGTTAAATTTGCTTTATGATGTAGGGTTTAATCGTGAAGTTGCTGAAGATGGAGCGTTATATTGGCAATTGAAAGAAGGAAACCTTGCAGCTTTAATTGATAAAGTAGATAAAATGGAATTAATACAGAGGGAGAATCTGGAAAATGTAGCAAAAAAGCGAATTATAGAACATTATAATTGGAAATACATCTGTAATTGTTATGAAAAAATTTTTGAAGAAGTTTGAGTTGATGCATAAAAGAAAATTTAATTTTTGAAAAAATCATTAGGCGAATAGGCTGGAGACATTAAAGTATGAGAGTGATGTATATATTATTTTCATTTACAGTAGGTGGCACGGAGCGCCTCATAGTTGATATATGTAATGAAATGGTAAAACAAAATAATGAGGTATATCTGTATATTATAAATGATTTGTATGACACTAAGTTATTTGAAAATCTTTTGCCGGATGTAAGAATTATATGCAAAAACAGACCTGTTGGATCAAAAAAGAAATATAGAGAAATATTTGAAATAAATACATTTTGTAAAAAACACAAAATAGATGTCATTCATTGTAATTCGTTTAATATACCAGAATTGTTAATAGTTACGAAGATATTTCAAAGAAAAATAAGGATAATATATACAATACATGGTTTGGGACAGTTTGCTAATATAAGTAAATATAGAATTTTTTATAGAAATTATGTGTGTGATTCAATAATTGCTATATCGGAAAGTGTAAAAGAAGATATAATTAATGAGGGGATTATTCCTAAAAAGATTTCAGTTGTTTATAATGCAATTGATTTGGAAAAGTTCGAACGTAAGAAATATAAAGAAGTGGTGGAGAGAACACATGCGATAACAATAGGGAATGTTGCAAGGATTGATTGTCGGCAAAAGGGGCAAGATATTCTTGTTTCTGCTATAGATGAATTAAAAAAAGATTACACTATTAGGTGTTTATTCGCAGGTGCAGCAGACAAAGAACACCAACATGAATATAACGAATTGAAAAAAAGAGCGGAGAAAATAGAAAGTGAATCAAATTCACAAATTGTTTTTATGGGCAATGTAGATAATATTCCTAAATTTCTTGAAAGTATAGATATATTTGTTCTCCCATCAAGAATTGAGGGATTTGGTATATCGTTAATTGAGGCAATGAAAATGAATATACCGTGTGTTGCGTGTGACTTAAATGGACCGCGTGAAATAATAGGAGGAGAGGAGAGAGGAACTTTATTCGAAACAGGAAATGCAAAAGATTTAGCAAATAAGTTACGAAATGTAATTGAAAATTATGATGTGTATGCAAAAAAAGCTTATGATGCAGAAAAATATGTGGAAAAAAATTATGATATAAAAAATATGGTCATAAAATTAGAAAAAATATACAAAGGAGAATAAATGCAAAGTAATATATTAGTTGATTCTAGTAATATGAATGTGGCTATATCAAAAAAAAGAGAAACTGATAGATCAAAAAATGTATATTTATATAAAATTATATTTATATTGATTTTGATACCGTATTTTAAACCGGTTGGTATAGCAACTTATCCTTTATTAAATAAAGTGTTTCAATGCGGAAAAATTTGTACATTATTTTTTTCTTTTTTGTATATAATAAATAATTCTAAATTAAAACTTAAATTAAATAATTATTTTAAAGGAATATGTTCATTAGTTCTTTTTGAAGGTATATATATAATAAATACCATTATATATAAAACAAGTTTTTCAGATGTCTTAAATAATGCCATTACTAATATTTTTTTGTTGTGTTTTGTTTATTTTGCGTTGATGGGGCATGATAAAAAAATTTTTTTAGATGCAGTTAACATATTGTTCTCAATAGAATTGTTTTTGCATATTGTCAGCGTTGTTTTGGCTCAAATAGGATACGGAATATTTGATATTGGTGCGGTAAATGAGTATACTTATTTATTTGGCAGGGATAATTATTCGGCTTTTGCAGTATTGCCGATGTTAGGAATTGTCATTTATATAGATGAAATAAAAATGATGTCTGCAAATAAATATTTAATATTAGTAAAGGATTATGCATTAATTATTGGATTGCTGTTTTGTTATGTTTGGGTCAAGAGTGCTACTGCATCAGTAATATTTATGCTGTTTTTTTGTGCATTTGTATTTAAATCAATATGTAGAAAAATATTAGCTTTTTTTGATATCAAAAAGACTATTATTTTAATAATAATTTTTTTGGTTGCTGTAATTGTATTTAATGCACCAACTTATCTGGCAAGTTTTTTGAGCATGGTCTTTGACAAAGGAATAAAGGGTGTTACGTTAAACTCTCGAACAATTATTTGGGACATGGCAATAAAGTTGATAAAAGAAAAACCTTTTTTGGGATGGGGAGTTTTATCAGATGATCAAATAGTGAACTACGTATTGTATGGAACGGAACATACTCATAATATTGTTTTGGAATTAATGTTAAGGACAGGAATCATTGGACTTGGATGGTATTTGTTTTTTTTATTTGGGGCATGTAAAAATTATAAAAAAATAATTAAATCGAAAGGATTAATTTTGATTGTAACATTACAGTGCTTTTTGTTATTATCAGTCATGGATACATATTTATTGATGCAACAACAGTATTGTTTGATAGGTTTTATATATTGTTACGGATTACAGTGTCAATATGATAGTAATGTTATAGAAGGAAAAAGGAATGGATAAGGCAGTTATTGATATTTTTTTGGTGACATATAATAGGGAAAATTATTTAAGGGAAAGTATTGCCAGTATTTTGAAACAGACATATAAAGAATTTAATTTAATTATATTAGATAATTGTTCAACTGACCATACAACACAGGTAATAAATAGTTTTTTTGATTCGAGGATAAAATATATACGTCATGAAAAGAATATTGGAGGACTTGAAAATATTAATTATGCAATAAAGCATGCAACAGCAAAGTACTTTATGATTTTTCACGATGATGATATTATGTATGAAACATTAGTTGAAAAAGAAGTAGAGATATTAGAAAATGATCATGCTATTTCAGCTATAAGCTGCAAAAGTGATTGCATAGATAAAAATGATAAAAAAATATCTAGTTATAAATGGAATGGAGGCATTCAAAAATACAAAGGAGAACAACTATTTAATGCATATTTGAGTGAAAGATGTTTTGTTTTATTCCCATCTATAATTTATAGAACAGAATTTATGAAAAAAAATTCAATATATTTAAGGTCAAATGTTGGACCTTCAGCAGATATATATATGTGTTTTGATATTGCTCAAAAAGGTGGCGTGATTGCGATATATGAACAAAATCTTATGGCATATAGAAAGCATCAGAAGCAAGATAGTTCACAGCATCGTGTAGATATGATTGTACAACTTTTTAAGGCTCTAAACAAAGATGGATTCTATTCGGAATTATTAAAAAAAAATATTGCTGGTCAAAAAAGTTATTATAAATGGTTAATGCATAATGAAATATGTATGATTCAAGTTGGAACTACAAATTGCGAAAATTCTTTGATTGCACAAGAAAAATATGAGAAAGTAATGAGATATTCTACATGGGACCATATCAAATATAAAATGATTATATTTGATGAAAAATATTTTATTCTCTCTAAAATAGCATACAGAATTTTAAAAAAATAAAATGGAAAGGCTAATTTCTAGAAAAATGAAAATAGCGATTACAGATATTTATGGTAAGTTATATGAAAAGGATAAGTTATTTGATGCAAGTACATGTAAGATTGGGGAAAATCTACTTGTACCTATTATAAAATTAAAAAAATCATTGGAGAAAAATGGACATCAATTTCATACATTAGATATGTACAGGTGGAGTGAAATTGATAAAATAATTTTTCAGGAAATTCCAGAATCAATATATACGGTAGAAACGTTAGACAAAAAAATAAAGTTTGGGGTAAAGTGTATATTACAAAAAGATTATTTGTTTAAATCAAGTCGACTATTATCAGAGAGAGATCGAATATTGTTGATTATGGAACCACCTGCTGTTGCGCAAAAATCATATATGAAATGTTATCATAAATATTTTGGAAAAATACTAACATGGGACGATGATTTAGTAGATAATAAAAAATATTTTAAATTTTATTATCCACAGCCAATTCCACAAAAAAGGCCTTATGAAAAATTTCAGAATAAAAAAGAGTTTGTAATGATTAGTGGAAATAAAGTTAGTAGTCATCCAAATGAATTATATTCAAAAAGAAAAAATGTTGTAGAATATTTCGAAACAAGAAATGAGCAGTTTGATTTATATGGATTTGGTTGGGAAAAAGAAAATTATAAAAATTATAGGGGGATTGTTGATAATAAATTGGACACTTTATCAAAATATAAATATTCAATATGTTTTGAAAATCAACAAAAAGTAAAGGGATATATTACAGAAAAAATTTTTGATTGTTTTTTTGCAAATTGTATCCCGATATATTGGGGAGCAGCGAATATATCTGACTATATTCCGGAAAATACATTTATAGATTGGAGAAAATTTTCTAGTATAGAAGATATGTTGCTTTATGTAAAAAATATAAAAGAAGAAGAATATAATGAATATTTAAATAACATTGAAAAATTTTTGAATAGTGAAGAATTTAAAAAAAAATTTTCTGTAGATGCATATATAAAAAATATGACAAAAATAATAATGGATAAATAAAAAATGAGTGGTAAAAAGAAAAGCAGTAATAGTCTTATAAAAAATATTGGGTATAACATGGTCAGTCAGGTAGTGGCATTAATTGTGCCACTTATTACGGCACCTTATATTGCAAGAGTTTTTAATGCTGAATTAATAGGACAATATAGTTATGCATTTGCAAATAGCTCATATTTTGTTTTAATAGAATGCTTAGGATTTGCGTTATATGGACAAATTAAGATAGCTTCTTTTCGGGATGATAAAGAAAAAGTAAGTAAAACTCTTTTTGAAATTATGGCTTTGAAAATATTACTGATGATAATCAGCATTATTATATATTTAGTTGTAATAGTGATGAATAAGTCTGGAAGCCAGAAAATGTTATGCATAATTATGATTTTGAATATTATTGCATCTGGAATAGATGTGACATGGTTTCTAAATGGGATGGAGGAGTTTAAAGTAATTGCAATTAGAAGCATTTGTGTCCGTATAATAAATCTTGCTGGAATTTTTATTTTTGTAAAGGATGAAAAAAATTTTTTGATATATGCATTAATTATGCAGGGGGCAAATTTGGTGGCAAATCTGTCTGTTTATCCAAATGTATTAAAACAAGTAGATATTAAAATACCAAAGAATGTTGACATATTTCAACATATTAAACCCGCAGGAATATATTTTGTTCCAGGATTAATAAACACTATTTTTTCTTCTTCGGATAAAACTATGCTAGGAATTTGGGCAGGGGCTTATGAAGTTGGAATATATGAGCAAGCAAGCAAAATATCACAAATTTGTATGAGCGCAGTGAGTACAATTGGAAATGTTATATTACCTCGTGCATCATATTTATATCATAATGATAATACAAGGGAAAAGGCGGACAAACTTATATATAATTCTCTGGCGGCAGTGCAGATGATTTCAGCTCCTGCAGTGTTTGGGATTATTGCAATTGCAGGAGAGTTTGTTCCGGTGTTCTTTGGTGATGGGTATGAAAAGAGTGCATTTGTTTTATGTATTTTGTCATTTAATGTATTAGTTACTGCCTTGTGCAATTTGTTAGGACAACAGTGTTTAATTGCAAGAGAGCGGCAAAAAGATTATAATTTGGCAATTATTTTATCTGCCCTAGTTAATATTATTTTTAATGTTGTGGCAATAAGAATTGAAAAATCCATTGGAGCTGCAATTGCATCTGTATTAGCAAGTATAGTCTGCTTTATTGTAATTATATATATGAGTAAAAATATAATAGCTGTAAAAGAAATGATTTCCGAATCATGGAAATATTATTTTTCAAGTGTGGTCATGTATGTCATAATGTTTAAAGTTAGACAGATACATTATGCCTCTATAGAAGGAGTATTTTTACATATTTTTATCGGGGCAATTATATATTTGCTAATTTTAGGCATATTAAGAGAAAAGTTGTTTTGCAAGGTGTGTAGCGATATTATAAGGAGAGCAGTAAAGAATGGGAAATATTAAACAATATTTGAAATTTCTTTTAAAAAGGGAATATAGAGACTATATAAGAAATTTGGAAAAAGATGGTACAATAGAGTTGGTTCGTAATTCAGAAAAAACAAATAGTTTAAAATTTATGATACTATTAAGAAGAAATGAGAATGTTGGCTTTTTTTCAGATTATATAGTTTTTTTGAAGGAAATAGAATATGCAAGACAAAGAGGATATATACCTATTGTAGATCGAAAGAGCATAAAAAATATCTTTTTTCCAGCAGATCAGCAGGTTAACACCTGGGAAGTTTTTTTTGAACAACCATTAGAATATACAATCGAAAGAGCTTATGATAGTGGTGGAGAAATTTGTATTAATCATATTCCGTCTAAATTTGAACCTGTTTCATTAATGCATTGCGAGGATATGGATGTGGTGAGTTATTGGAGAACAATAGCAAGGCGTTATATACGATTCAATAATGAAACGACTAAATTTTTAGAAGAGCAGGGAAAAAAATTAATATATGGAAAACGTGTTTTGGGAATTTCTGTTCGTGAAGGGTATATAAAACTGAATGAGACAGAACCGGAAAGACTTGCTGGACATCCAAGACAATTGGAGATAGATCAAATTCTGAGTTATACAAAGAAATATAGAAAACTTTGGAATTGTGAATATATTTTTTTTACATGTCAGACAAAAGATGTGGAAGAATTATTAAAAAAGGAATTTAAGGATAAGGCAATTTGTGTTGAAAGGAACAGAAAAAGTTATGAAGAACTTTCAGAGGGAAGTCAGATACATGTGAAAAGTTATGAAGAAGGGTACAAAAATGAATTGGGATATATTACAGAAATATATTTATTATCAAAATGTACATCTTTTATGTGTTCTGAAAATTCTGGATCTGAAGCGGCATATATTATGAGCGATGGATTTGAAAATTTTAAATGCATTGAAGCGGGAATTTATTAATGTTAAGATATAAATAAAATAAAAGGGAGAACATAAAATGAAGGTTGTTATTTTAGCAGGAGGATTTGGAACTCGAATCAGCGAAGAAAGTTATTTAAAACCGAAGCCAATGTTAGAGATTGGAGGAAAACCAATCTTATGGCATATTATGAAGGAATATTCTAATTATGGATTTAATGAATTCATAATTTGCTGTGGATACAAGCAGCATATTATTAAAGAATGGTTTGCAGATTATTATTTGTATAATAGCGATGTTACGTTTGATTTTAGTAATAACAATGAAATGACGGTACATAATAATGTTGCAGAACCATGGAAGGTAACACTTGTAGATACAGGACTAAATACAATGACGGGTGGACGTGTAAAACGTATTCAAAAGTATGTAGGAAACGAAACATTTATGTTGACCTACGGAGATGGTGTCTGCGATATTGACATAAAGAAGTTACTTGAATTTCATAAAAGCCATGGGAAAATAGCTACTTTAACAGCGGCCAATGTAGGACAGCGTTTCGGAGTGCTTGATATTACAAGTGATGATTCTATTGAATCTTTCCGCGAAAAGAGTATGGATGATGGCTCTCGAATTAATGCAGGATATATGGTGTTAGAACCAGAAATTTTTGATTACATTGAGGGTGATAGTACCGTATTCGAGAAAGAACCATTGGAAACAGTAGCAAAAATGGGAGAACTTAAAGCATTTATTTTTGATGGATATTGGCAATGTATGGATACTAAAAGGGAAATGGACAAGCTGAATGAATTATGGGATTCAGGTAAGGCACCTTGGAAATCATGGAAATAGAAAAAAGGAGAAAGAAGATGTTTGAGAATAAAACAGAAGAACAGGCAAAAAAAGAAATATTAGATATGGTAGCAGAGTATTGTGATACATATCATAATAAGAAAAAAGAGTTTGAACCAGGAGATAGAATTACCTATGCTTCACGTGTGTATGATCATGAGGAAATGTGTAATTTAGTAGATTCTGCATTAGAGTTTTGGCTTACATCCGGAAGATATACAGATGAATTTGAAAAAGCTTTTGCAAAATATTTGGGAGTAAAATATTGTTCATTAGTAAACTCTGGTTCTTCAGCAAATTTGAATGCATTTATGGCATTGACGTCACCATTATTAGGAGACAGACAGGTAAAACCAGGCGATGAAATGATTACAGTAGCAGCAGGCTTTCCTACGACGGTAACACCTGCGATTCAGTATGGAGTGGTTCCGGTATTTATTGATGTTACAATTCCACAATATAATATGGATGTGACACAGTTGGAGGCTGCATTATCTGATAAGACGAAGGTTGTAATGGCAGCGCATACATTAGGAAATCCTTTTGATTTAAAGGCTGTAAAAGAATTCTGTGATAAGCATAATTTATGGTTGATTGAGGACAACTGCGATGCATTGGGATCCAAATATATAATTGATGGTGAGGACAAGTTTACAGGTACAATTGGTGACATTGGAACATCATCTTTTTATCCGCCACATCATATGACAATGGGAGAAGGAGGAGCTGTATATACAAATAATCCATTATTGAATAAATGTATTCGGTCATTCCGAGATTGGGGACGAGATTGTGTATGTGCATCTGGCCAGGATAATCTTTGTGGGCACCGATTTGACAAACAATATGGAGAACTTCCATTAGGATATGATCATAAATATGTATATTCCCATTTTGGATATAATTTGAAGGCAACAGATATGCAGGCAGCTGTAGGCTGTGCTCAGATTAAAAAATTCCCATCTTTTGTAGAAAAGAGAAGACATAATTTTGATCGTCTTTTGGAAGGACTTGCAGGCTGTGAAGATAAACTGATTTTACCGGTACCTTGTGAAAATGCAAAGCCGAGTTGGTTTGGCTTTTTGATTACATGTAAAGAAGGCGTGAACCGTAATAAAGTAGTTCCATATATTGAAGCTCACGGAGTGCAGACAAGAATGCTGTTTGCAGGAAATTTGACAAAACATCCGTGTTTTGATCAAATGCGAGCATCTGGAAAAGGATATCGTGTTGTTGGAGACTTAAAGAATACGGATAGAATTATGAATGATACATTCTGGGTAGGAGTTTATCCAGGAATGACAGATGAGATGATTGATTATATGGCAAAGACCATTAAAGAAGCAGTTCAGCAGTAAAGAATAATTTTGGATGAATATATATGAAAGTATCAGATTATATAGTAGAGTTTTTAATAGAAAAAGAAGTTGAACATGTATTTGGGTATCCGGGCGGCATGGTAACTCATTTGATGGATTCTTTTTCAAAATATGAAAATAAGATAAGTGCTCATGTGTGTTATCATGAGCAGGCAGCAGCTTTTGAAGCTTGTGCATATGCACAAGCTTCAGGAAAAGTGGGGGCAGCATATGCAACTAGTGGTCCGGGAGCCACTAATATGATTACCGGAATTTGTAATGCTTATTTTGATTCTATACCTGTAATTTTTATCACAGGACAGGTAAACACATTTGAATCCAAAGAAGGATATCGTGTGAGACAGCGAGGATTTCAGGAAACCAATATTGTAAATATGGTCAAAGATGTTACAAAATATGCGGTGTATGTAGAAGAAGCAAATAAAATAGCTTATTATTTGGAAAAAGCATATCAGATTGCTCTTGATGGACGCAAGGGACCAGTTTTGCTTGATATTCCAATGAATATACAAAGAACAGAAATTGACAGAGATAAACTGGTGCACTATGACTATGTTTCAGGTCAAAATGTAGAGTTTAAGGATGAAAATATCCTACAGTGTCTATTAGAGGCAAAACGCCCATGTATTTTATTGGGGGCAGCGTTAAAAATGGTGCCGCGAGAAAAAGTGGTAGAATTTGTCGAACATATGGGAATTCCAGTAGTTACAAGTATGGTGGCGATGGACTTACTGCCAACTGAAAATGAGTTTAATTATGGATTTATAGGTGCTTATGGAAATCGAACAGCGAATTTTGTTGTAGCCAAAAGTGATCTGATACTAGTACTTGGAAGCAGAATGGATGTTAGACAGGTTGGTGGAAAAAGAAGTAATTTTGCTCCGGATGCAACAATAATACGTGTGGATATTGACGAAAATGAATTACAATATTTTATAAGAGAAGATGAAATTAATATACAAGCGGATGTTGGTAAAGTAATAGATTATTTATTAATGGCGTATCCAGAAAGTGAAAAGAAATATGCAGAATGGAATCATGTGTGTAAAAAAATTGAGCAAAAATTGATCGGCATGGATGATAAAATTCCAAATTATTTTGTAAAGAAAATTAGTCAATATGTACCTGAGAATGTATGTATAACCACGGATGTGGGACAAAATCAGGTGTGGGTTGCACAGTCTTATAAAACAAAAGATGGACAACAAATTTTATATTCTGGTGGACATGGTGCAATGGGGTATTCTCTTCCAGCTGCAATTGGGGCATATTATGCCACGAAAAAAGAGGTAATATGTTTCAATGGGGATGGTGGTGTTCAGATGAATATACAGGAATTGGAATTTATTCGCAGAGAGCATTTACCAATTAAAATTATTATTTTTAACAATTATGCATTAGGGATGATTCGTCATTTTCAAGAAATGTATTTTGATAATAATTATGCTCAAACAGTTCAGGGAAAAGGATATGATTCACCTGATTTTCAGGGAATCGCATATGGCTATGGCATGCCGTATTTTAGTTATGAGAAAATTGAGGATGTTACAGATCAGTTTATGGCAATAAAAGGTCCTGTTATTGTTGAAATTAAATTGCACGGAGAAACATATGTATTTCCGAAACTCGAATTTGGAAAACCAAATCAAGATCAGGAACCGTTAATTGATAGAAAGCTGTTTCAGGAATTAATGGAGTTATAAATGAAAATTATTATTACAGGGGCAACAAGTTTTATCGGTGCATCGATTATTAGATGTTTAATGCAAAACTCTGAAAATTATATATGGGCAATTATAAGGCCAAACTCGGTTAATAGAAAAAGGATTCCAATTAGCAAAAATGTTTCAGTGATAGAACTTGATATGTTGGATATAGAAAATGTCTCTACATATATTGATGAAGATGTAGATGTGTTTTTTCATCTTGCATGGGAGGGAGTCAGAGCACCGTTTAGAGATGATCAGCGTATACAGGTGAAAAATTATGAGGCTGCTAAAAAAGCAATTGAAACATGTAGAAAGTTAAATATAAAGAAGTTTATTGGATGTGGTTCACAGGCAGAGTATGGGTATATGAATGGTGAGATAAAAGAAGATTATCCATGCAATCCATTAACTGAGTATGGAAAATATAAGTATAAGTCGTGTTGTGAAATAATTGAGTATGCCCGGAAATATAAAATTGAATGCATCTGGGGGAGAGTGTTTAGCATTTATGGTCCTGGGGATTATGCAGGCTCCTTGATAATGACTTGCATTGATAAGATGATGAAGAATGAAGAGGTTGCGCTAACAGAATGCACACAAAATTGGGATTACTTATATATAGATGATGCAGCAGAAGTTTTTGTAAAGTTTGCACAGACAAAATGTGAGAGTGGCATATATAATATAGCATCTGGTGAAACACATGTATTAAAATATTATATAGAAAATATAAAGCATATTTTAGATTCTGATTCTAAACTTGACTATGGGAAAATTCCTTATCCAGATACGGGAAAGGTCAGCTTCATTCCAGATATATCAAAATTAAAAAATGAATTAGACTGGAGTGCAAAAACAGATTTTACAAAAGGTGTTTCAAATATTATACGAGGAAAAACAGATGAAAAAAATAAGTATTGTAGTACCAACTTATAATGAGGAAGAAAATGTAATTCCTTTATGTGAAGCAATAGTGAATGAGATAGAGTGTAGTTTATCTAATTATGATTATGAAATATTATTTATTGATAATTGTTCGACAGATTCAACACAAAAATTATTAAGACAGTTGTGTGAAAAAAATCAAAAAATAAAAGCAATTTTTAATGCAAAAAATTTTGGACAATTTAATTCTCCATATTATGGATTATGTCAGTCTTCTGGAGATTGTACTATATTAATATGCGCAGATTTTCAAGATCCTGTAGAAATGATATCACAGTTTGTTGGTGAATGGGAAAAAGGATATAAAATAGTCAGTGGTATCAAAACAACTAGCAAAGAAAATAAAATTATGCGTTTTCTGAGAAGTTGTTATTACAAAGCAATAAAAAAGATGTCAGATGTAGAACAGATAGAACATTTTACAGGTTTTGGATTATATGACAGACAATTTATAAATATTTTAAAAGAATTAGATGATCCTACCCCATTTTTGCGTGGCATAGTAGCTGAACTTGGCTTTAAAAGAAAAGAGATACCTTATGAGCAACAGAAAAGAGCTGCCGGAAAAACACATAATAATTGGGCAACTCTATATGATGCAGCAATGTTAAGTTTTACGTCGTATACCAAAATTGGTTTAAGAATTGCAACTATAATTGGCTTTGGATTATCTGCAATTAGTCTGGTTGTAGCATTAATTTATCTGATTCTGAAATTAGTTTTCTGGAATCGATTTGTTGCAGGTACGATACCAATTCTTTTGGCTGTATGTATTTTGGGTTCTGTGCAGATTTTCTTTATAGGGTTGTTAGGTGAATATGTATTAAGTATTAATAAACGTATTATGAAGAGACCGTTGGTTATAGAGGAAGAAAGACTAAATTTTGAAAGGTATGAGGAGGATAAATAGGATGTTTGATATGACTTTTTATAAAGGGAAAAAAGTATTGATTACAGGTCATACAGGATTCAAGGGAACCTGGATGTGTAAACTGTTGGTCATGGCAGGTGCGGATGTAACAGGGTATGCTTTGGAAGCACCTACAACTCCGAGCTTGTTTGAAATGTGTCAATTAGGTGTACAGATAAATTCGGTTGAGGGAGATATTCGTGATTTAGTGCATTTGCAGAAAGTCTTTGATGAAGTAAAACCACAAATAGTAATCCATATGGCTGCACAACCGTTGGTAAGAGAATCTTATCAAAATCCAGTGTATACATATGAAACAAATGTTATGGGTACAGTAAATATTCTTGAGTGTGTAAGAAAAACCAATTCTGTAAAATCTTTTGTGAATGTTACCACGGATAAAGTGTACTTGAACAAAGAATGGGAGTGGGGATATCGTGAAAACGAGGAATTAAATGGATATGATCCATATTCCAATTCAAAGTCCTGTTCTGAACTTGTAACCAGTAGTTATATAAAGTCTTTTTTTCAGGACGGAGATGTAGCAATCACAACTTGTAGAGCAGGAAATGTAATAGGTGGTGGAGATTTCGCAGCAGACCGAATCATTCCTGATTGTGTAAGAGCAGTAGAAAGTAAAAAGGATATTATTGTACGTAATCCATTTTCAACAAGACCATATCAGCATGTATTGGAACCAGTAGTGGCATATCTTATGATTGCAAAAACTCAGTATGAGGATAAAAAATATGCAGGAAATTATAATATTGGTCCAGATGAGGCAGATTGTTGGACAACGGGGGATTTAGTTGATTTGTTTTGCAGTGAGTGGAAAAAACAAACCGGATATGAAATTAAGTGGATAAATCAATATGATGGTGGACCACATGAGGCCAATTTCTTAAAGTTAGATTGTTCAAAAGTAAAAATGATGTTTGACTGGAAACCAAGGTGGAACGTACAGACTACAATGAAAAAAATAGTAGAGTGGTCTGATTGTTATCTAAACCATGGTAATATAGTAAAATGTATGGAAGAACAGATAGAAGAGTTTATACATGAATGAGAGAATGATAAATAAAGCAATAAAGACACTGGGGTCATTTATATTTCCATACGGATTAGCAATTGTTAGTGCATGCATAACATTATTTCAATGTGCTGACAATAATTTTTTTGGGGGATGAAAGTTATACAATTTTAATGGTCAATGGTGCAAAAACATTTATAGATGTAGCAACATGTGATATAGCTAATCATCCATTTTTCTTTTTGATTTTCAAATTATTTACATTAATATTAGGAAAAAAATATTGGGTATATCATTTTGTTTCTGCATTTCCAACAATATTGTTACTTTTGTTCAGTGTTACATGTGTAAGGAAGAATTTTGGAAATGCACCAGCTAGATGTAATTGATTCAAAATTCAGCGTTTGCTGATTTTTACTATTGCTTATATATAGCGGTATATGAATAAAACTAGGAAGGAAAATCATAATGAAAAAAAGTGTAAAAATAATTATAGGAATATGTTTCTTGTTTGCATTTATATCATATGCATATCAGGATGCGTTGGCAACGCAGCGACATGGAATAGAGGTTTGGAATGCGCTCATTGATGGCAGAATTAAAGATTATTATAGTTATTGTTTAGAACATACATCTTGTGCTGCGGCTTATGATTTTTCTTTATATTTTATATTTGCACTGTGGAATTTACCAATATGGATAATTGAAAGGATATTTAATATAAATGCACAAAATTATTCGTTGGTTATAATATACGGAAAAGTAATAGTATTAATTGCATATATATTTTGTATTAAAATATTAAAACGTATATATAATATGATTGGTGATACAACAATAAGTATGGATGAAAAATACAGTCCTACATTTTTTTTTAGTGTATCTTTGCTTTTAACAACATATTCATTGTATACAGGAAATTATGATATTTTATCACTGACATTTATACTATATGGAATTTATAATCTGTTAATCGATAAAAAAGTACTTTTTATTGTATTATTTGCAGTGGCTATAAGTATGAAGTATTTTGCATTTTGGGTATATATACCACTAATATTATTATATGAAAAGAATATATGGAAAATTGTGAGAGATGTATTTTTGGGATGTTCAGTTTCTCTTATTGAAAAATGTATTTTTAATAATGATGTTGCATTAAAAGCATCTGGAGTAGATTCATTAGTATATACTAATGCGATTGCTGAAGTATTACGTTCAGGGAGAAGCAGTGTATTTGGAGTGGGAGATATTTCATTATGCATAGTAGCATATGCATTTTTATGTATATACTGTTATTTTTTAATTCCTGATAAGTCTAGAGAATTTTTTTATAAAAGTTTTTATGTATGTGCAGTTGCATGGTTTATTTTTTTCACATTCTTTCAATATAATAGTTATTGGATTGTATTATTAGTACCATTTTTAACAGGTTTAGTTTTTTCAAATAGAAAAAGGTTTGCAATAAATATAATATTTGAAATGTTATTTTCTATTTCAATGTATTTGTCAATGAATATTAGGCAGTGGTGGATTGTGGGATATCCATTTGGAGATTCAAAAGCAGGCCTGTTGGAGGAAATGATAAAACGCTATGATACAGTTGCAAATGATAATAGGTTTTATTCATTAGGTGAAAAATTATATTTAATTAATTTTAGTCAGGATATTTTATTAGTGTTAAATTCTATATGTATTGTTGCTGCATGTGTTTTGTTATATATCAATAGACCCCAAAGCAAAGTTGAATTTTATTGTCAAAAGCAAACAGAAAATCTATTATATAGTGTTAGAAATGTTATTAATGTGTTAGTGTTAATAATGCCTTCTGTTATTTACATTTGGCAATTAATATAGACAAAGGTTTGCGGATTAATTGGAAGATTAATATGAAAAAGAGAGTTTTTTTGAATGTAATTGTAGTATTTTTTGCTTTTTTTATTGGAATCGCTATATTCATGATAAAAGATATTTGGCCATTTGGTAATAACACAGTAATATGGGCAGATATGACCAATACGACACCATTATATTATTATTTATATGATGCATTAAAAGGAAATGACTCTCTTTTTTTTACATGGAGATTTGGTTGTGGTCTTGAAACATTGGGAATTATTTCTCAACAAGGAATGTTAAGTCCTGTTAATTTGCTTTTGCTTTTGTTTAAAAGAGAAGATATATATGGAGCAATCGGAATTTTAGTCATTGTAAAAATGGCATTAATGTCTGGAGCAATGTATTTTTATCTTTTTAATTATAAAGTTACAAAATGGTTAAAAATTGCAGGAGCTATGGCATATGCAACCGATATGAGCGTTCTTGTACAGCAGCCAATTGTAATGACGTTAGACATAGCAATTTTATTTCCAATATTAATGTGGTCATATGAAGAGGGACTGGCAGGAAGAAAAAAACATTTATATCCGATTTGTTTGGCTTTATGCTTTATTGTGAATTTTTACATGAGCGTTATGATTTGCTTTTACTTAATAATTGTAACTGGTGTATATGTGATAAAGGAAAAAGAGGATAAGAAGCAGAAAATATTTTATTTGTTTATAGGGTCTTTAGAGAGTTTGGCATTCAGTGCAATTATATGGATACCGGTTTTGTATAATTTTATCAATTCATCCAGATTAACTGTAAATGAAAATAATACATATTTGACAGCAATTAATACATTTAGCTTACCAGATCAGGGATGGCTTATTTTTATTAATCTTTCTCTATTTATTGCCTTAATAATTTGCAATTTAGTGAAAAATTCAAATAAAAGTAATACGAAAGTGGTATGTAAAGGCTGTATTTTTTTATTATTAGTATTGGCTGCATTTATTCCTTCGATAGAATTATTATGGCATATGGGATCACATTCAGGTTGGTCATGGAGATTTGGTTTTATTTTTCAGTTTGTGTTAATTGATTTTGCTGTTGTATTGCAGCAAAATCAAACAGAAAAAAGACATATCATAGAAAAAAAGTGGATTCAAGTAGCGGTAACAATTATAACAGTTATTGGTTTGGTACTATTTATCATAGTTTATAAACAAGGAAATGAATTTTCTGTTATTGATAAGGTAATATTATATTGTGTGTGTATTTTAGTAGGAATATATAGTCTTATTTTTTACTTTGCAAGAGGATGCGTTAGGAGAATGTGTTTCGTTCTAACATTTGGAATTGAAATTTTGGTAAACTGTTTGGTTTGGTTTGCACCAGATTGGCAGAATCGTCAGGATTGTGCAGATATGAAATATATTTATGATTCAATAGCAATAGGAGAAGAAATTTCACAAAGTGAGAATCGATGGATAAAAACAAAAGATTGGGATGGGTGTTTTGCGAGCAATTATGCTGCGGTTATGAATGTTAATTCCATTGCAAACTGGATTCATTTAGTAGAAAAAAATCAGCAGGAAACATTTAAAACATTAGGATACTCAGTTAATTATACTCGCTTTTTGGATAATGGCGGGACAATTTTTTCAGATATTATTTTAGGTTATAGAAATGCGTTTGCATCAAAGGATATAGATTCGAATGCATGGATTAAGGAAAAAACAATTGAAAATTTTAACTGGTATACAATGAAATATCAATGTCCGCTAATTTGGAGTTTAAATGAGGAAGATATAAATAATATTAAAAAAATAGAAAATAAGGATGTATTTAGTTATCAGAATGAGTTGTTTCAGGCTTTTACTGGAAAAAATCGAGATATATTATTTGAAGAGATAGACGTTGATTCTTTAATTAGTCAACATAAAATGGAAATCCATTTTAATAATGATAGTGAATTATATCTTTTCGGGACAGGAACGGAACAATTTTCTATTTCTATTGATGGTGAAAGTGTTTTAATATCCAATCTTACGGATGATGCAAACGTAATGTATCCAGCTCCCTTTAATAATGGAATAGTTGATTTGGGGTATTATAAAAAGGGAGAAGAATGTAATATAGAATTACAATTTGAAGATATAAATGTTGAGTCTGGAAAGATCCATTTGGCAACAATGGATACATCATTGTTAGAAAAACGAATAACGCAAATATCCAATAATGAGATAGATTATGAACTGAATTTTAAAAATAACGGAGTAAACATAAAAGTATCAAATGTTAAAATAAAAAATAATAAGGAATATATATTTTTGCCAGTATTATATGATGATGGATGGACATGTTATATAAACGGAGAAAAAGTAAAGACACAAAATTTAAATGGGCTTTTACTTATACCTATAATAGATTCCAATATGGATATTAAACTAAAATTTTATCCCAAAGGGGTAAAAGAGGGAATATATTTTTTCTTACTGGCACAATTTGTGGTATTGATAGAATTAATTTTGTATAAGCATTATTCTAAAATAGCTTATTTAAATACACAATGCATGGTATATTTAGGAATAATAGCATTTTATATGATTTTATATATAGTGCCATTGATATACTTTATTAAACATATGATTTTACATTAGTTTACGATGAAAGGTTATAGTACTAATTTGAAAAAAGAGAAAAAAATCAAGTGGAATTTAGAAAAATTAAATGCATTGATATCAATAATTTATATAAAATTATTAAAGAAAGAAATGAATGCTAGTAAGTTAGAAGTACTAAATGAATTTATTAAATTTTGTATAGTAGGGGCAAGTAACACGATTCTGAGTTATGCAATAAATATATTAACAATATATATTTTGAATCCTTTTCAACTGAAATGGGATTTTATTGCAGGGAATATTGTCTCATTTTTATTGAGTGTTTTATGGTCGTTTTATTGGAATAATAAATATGTTTTTAATCAGGATAAAAATGAAAATATAAAGGAATCGAAAAGAAATATATTTTGTAAAATTATTAAAATGTATCTTGCATATGGAATTACTGGAATTATATTATGCAACATTCTTTCATATGTCTGGATTGCCATGTTTGGAATCTCGAAGATAATAGCTCCTATAATTAACCTTATTATTTCCGTTCCATTGAATTATGTAATTAATAAATTTTGGACATTTAAATCTAAAAAAGTATCCTGAATATGGACTGACTTTGAGGTGGTTGTAAAGTGAAATTAAAAGAAATTTTGAAAAAACAAGGTGGAATAAATTTAATACATAGTTATTGGAAGGGAGGAGCATTTTTTACAGCGATAGGACAAGTAATCCTTTTGGGAAAAAGCAGAACAGCATTAGAGATATTACGTTTATCTGCCCAGCTAAAGATAAAACAAAAATTAAAAAAAGAATATAAGAATGATTTAATAAAGTTTGATAAAGATTATGTTGAAGATGAACATAAATTAAGTGATAAGATATGGTTTTGCTGGTTTCAGGGATTGGATAACGCTCCAGAGCTAGTTCAAAGATGTTACGAGGCATTAAAAACAAATTTGACTCAAAAGAAAATAATAGTTATTACAGAAAAAAATATGGATGATTATGTACAATTTCCTGAATATATATTAGAAAAATGGAAATGTGGGAAAATAACACATACGCACATGACAGATTTACTTAGATTAGAACTTTTGACAAAGTATGGAGGAACATGGATTGATGCGACTGTATTATGTACAAGAAAAGAAGAAGAAATACCTTCATATTTTTTTGAATCAGATTTGTTTTTGTTTCAACAGCTAAAACCTGGAAGAGATGGTCAAAGCACATACATTTCCAGTTGGTTCATAAATGCAAAATCTAATAATAAAATATTGTGCGCAACAAAATATTTATGTTATAAATATTGGGGAAAAAATAATGAGTTGATAGATTATTTTTTATTACACAATTTTCTATCTATAGTTTTAGAATTTTATTCACAGGAATGGAGTGAAATTATACCGTTTGATAATGCTGCACCACATATTATCTTATTAAGATTATTTGAGCAGTATAATGAAGATATTTGGATTAGTGTAAAGGAACAGACCCCTTTTCATAAACTAAGTTATAAATTTCAAAAAGAGGATATGGAAATACAAGGCACATATTATGATATAATTATTAACAAAAATCATGTTTGAAATTGAATTATATTGAGGAAAACAGAAATGCAACAAACGAAGCAAATGGAATTATCAATTAGGGAAATACAGGAAATATCACTTGAAATTTTACATACAATTGCCAATATTTGTGAGGAACAACATTTTAGATATGCATTAATATATGGAACATTAATTGGTGCTGTTCGTCATCATGGGTATATCCCGTGGGATGATGATGTAGATATTATGATGCCACGACCGGATTATGACCGTTTATTGGGATACCTTAAACTACATATTCAGGAGTATCCCAATCTTCGTGTATTCAATAGAGAAGAATGTTCAGAGTATCCATATATGATTACACGAATTAGTGATGAGAGATATATTATAAAAATGGAAAACGAAAAGCCTTTTGGTATGGGAGTATTCATTGATATATATCCGTATGATGGTCTTGGTAATACGAAAGAAGAAGCTGTGAAATATGGTCTAAAAGGTGATCGTTTATCGTCTTTTTGTTATCAGGCAACACGTGATCATTTTGCAATGGAAACAACAACTTCTATTATAAGGAAAATTGTAAAGTTTCCTGTATTTATTTATGCAAAATTGCGTGGCAAAGAGTATTTTCAAAATAAATTGGATAAACTTGCAAGAGTAAAAGAATATGATAGTAGCGAATATGTAGGTTGTGTCATTTGGTTATCATGGGGAGAAAAGGATATTTTTCCACGGAAGTGGTTTGATGAAACGATATTAATGCCATTTGATAAATATGAATTTAGAGTTCCCAAGTATTATGACGAGGTGTTACGTCATGAATATGGGGATTATATGCAATTGCCACCAGAAAAGGATCGTGTAGGTCATCATTTTTTTAAGGTTTACAAAAAGGAATAAAAGAAGTAATATAGTATACGTACCCGGTTTTGTATATCCGGGTATTTATTACGCACGATGTTCATAAAAACGAAAGGAACAATGTACATGAACAACCAGGAAAAGGATATTTTGAACAAATTGTTTATGGAACCATATGTGAACCAGAGAGTTTTATCTGAGATGACAGGACATTCTCTTGGAATCGTAAATCGCTCTATATCACAATTGTTGAAAGAGGGATTTATAAATGAGGAGATGCATCCGACTTTAAAAGCTAAAGAGTATTTTGAAAGGCATAAAACAAAAAATGCCATTATTCTTGCTGCTGGATTTGGAATGAGGATGGTTCCAATTAATATGGAAGTTCCCAAAGGGTTGATTGAGGTGGGAGGTGAAACGTTAATTGAGCGTATTATAAAACAACTTCATGAACGTGGAATACAAGAGATATATATAGTTGTGGGATTTATGAAAGAAAAATATGAATATTTAATTGATAAATATGGAGTGGAATTAGTTGTAAATCCTGAATATGCTAAAAAAAATAATATGTTTTCATTAAAATTAGTACAACAGCATTTAGCTAATTCATATATTATTCCATGTGATATATGGTGTGATTTTAATCCTTTTAATAAATATGAATTGTATTCATGGTATATGGTCACGAATCGAATGGATGACAGTAGTAGTGTAAAAGTAAATAGAAATATGGAATTAATAATGATACCAAAAGAAGATGTGGGAAATTCAATGGTAGGAATTGCTTATTTAACAGAGGATACAGCCAAAATTGTTTGTCAGACGCTGGAACTTCTTTGTGAAGATAAGGGTAATGATAATGAGTTTTGGGAGAAGGCACTATATATAAAGAAAAAAATGATTGTTGCTGCGAGAGTGGTTCAGAATGATCGGGTAGTGGAAATCAATACATATGAACAATTAAGAGAAATAGATGAAAATTCTGATCAATTGAAGGTTGAAGCCATCGATGTTATTTGCAATGCATTGAAAGTTGCACCTAAAGACATTAAAGATATAACGGTTTTGAAAAAAGGAATGACAAATCGCTCATTTTTATTTAGTTGTAAAGAAAAAAAATATATTATGCGTATTCCGGGTGAAGGAACGGACGAATTGATTAATCGAAAGCAGGAAGCATGCGTATATAAGGCGATAGACAAAAAAAATATATGTGATAATATTGTGTACATTAATCCTCAAAATGGTTACAAGATAACAGAATTTTTGGAAGGAGTAAGAGTGTGCAATCCAGTAGATATAAAAGATGTAAAATTATGTATGAAATATTTAAGAGAATTTCATGAAATGAAAATAAAGGTTGAGCATGAATTTGATTTGTTCTCTAAATTAGAGTTTTATGAAGACCTATGGGAAGGAAATCCTTCTGTATATAGCGATTATAAACAGACAAAGGAAAATGTCCTTTCGTTAAAGTCTTATATAGATCAGCATGTTGAAGAAAAGGTACTTACACATATTGATGCCGTTTCTGATAATTTTTTGTTTGTTAAAATAGATGGAAAAGAACAAATTAGGCTCATTGATTGGGAATATGCCGGTATGCAGGACCCACATGTTGATATAGCTATGTTCGGGATTTATTCTTTATATAATAAAGAGCAAATGGATCAATTAATAGATGCATATTTTGTTGAAGGATGCTGCAAAGAAGTAAGAATAAAGATATATTGTTATATTGCAGTTTGTGGATTGTTATGGAGTAATTGGTGCGAATATAAAAGCAAATTGGGGGTTGAGTTTGGAGAATATTCGTTAAAACAATACCGATATGCAAAGGAATATTACAGAATTGTACAAATGGAACTAGAAGAGTTGGACAATGAAAAGAGGAGACAATAAAAAATGCATAGGATAAAAAGAGCTATTATTATGGCAGCAGGATTGGGAAATCGAATGAAACCTGTGACATTAAAGACTCCAAAACCATTAGTAGTAGTTAATGGTGTAAGGATAATTGATACAGTAATAGAGGCATTACATGAAAATGAAATATATGAAATATATGTTGTAGTTGGATATCTAAAGGAACAATTTAAAAGCCTTGAGATACAATATCCAGGACTTAAGTTAATAGAAAATCCGTACTACAATGTCTGCAATAATATTGCTTCGCTTTATGTTGCAAGGAACTATTTGGAAGATGTAATTATTTTGGATGGAGATCAAATTATTTATAATAGTAAGATTTTATGTCCGGAATTTGAAAAGTCTGGATACAATAGTGTGTGGATAGAGGAGGAAACGAATGAGTGGTTACAAACTGTTGAAAATGGAATTGTAAAGGCGTGCAGTAGAAACGGAGGAAAACGTGGATGGCAGCTTTATAGTATATCAAGGTGGACAGCAGAAGACGGAAAAAAATTAAAAAAGCATTTGGAAATAGAATTTGAAATTAAAATGAACCGGCAAATATATTGGGATGATATACCGATGTTTTGTCATTTTGAGGAATATGAATTAGGTATTTGGCCGATGAATAGAACAGATATTATTGAAATAGATAATATGGCAGAATTAATTGCTGTAGATAATAGTTACGAAAAATATTTGGAGGAAATGTAAAATGAATAGGAGAATACAGGATGGTGGTTCGGCAGATAAAAAAATTGATTGGATGATTACAATAGTTCCGCTTATAAGTATTGTTATACTATGCATTCTTTTTTTCTTGTTGCCTGAGCAATCAAATATTATTTTAGGGAAAATACGTTATTTCTTAGGGGATACATTGGGAAGCTATTATTTGGTTATAGGATTAGGTATTTTTTTGATATCTATTTTTATGGCAATATCAAAGTATGGAGATATAGTGCTGGGGGAGCAGGATGAAAAACCTAAGTATAATTTTTTTACATGGGGAGCTATGATGTTCACATGTGGATTGGCGGCAGATATTTTATTTTATTCGTTTTCGGAATGGATTTTGTACGCAACAGATCCACATATTACTGAATTGGGGACAATGCAAGATTGGGCAGGTGTATTTCCCCTTTTTCATTGGAGTTTTATTCCTTGGGGATTTTATCTTGTACTTGCAGTTGCATTCGGATTTATGCTTCATGTGCGAAACAGAACAAAACAGAAGTATAGTGAAGCTTGTCGTCCAATTCTTGGAAAATATACAGATAAATTGCCGGGAAGAATTATTGATCTCTTGGCTGTTTTTGCATTACTGGCAGGTACGGCAACAACATTTAGTGTTGCAACACCATTAATGGCAGAAATTATAGGAACACTATTTCATATACATGTTAGCAGGACATTAATTAATATAGTTATTTTACTTGTAACATGTTTTGTTTATACTTATTCACTATTACATGGATTTAAAGGAATAAGCATTTTAGCAAAGGTATGTATATATCTATTTTTTGGGTTACTGTTTTTTGTATTACTTTTTGGCGGAGAGACAAGGTATATAATTGAGACTGGAATATCTTCATTAGGAAAAATGATCCAAAATTTTTTTGAATTATCAACTTATACAGACCCTCTGAGAACGACAGAATTTCCACAAAATTGGACAATATATTATTGGGCATATTGGATGGTTTGGTGTGTGGCAGCCCCATTTTTTATTGGAAATATTTCAAGAGGAAGAACAGTTCGTCAAGTGATTTTAGGTGGGTATGGATTTGGAGTAGGCTCGACTTTGACAAGCTTTATTATTCTGGGAAACTATTCCATGGGATTACAGATGTCGGGTGTGACAGATTTTATAGCAATATATAATGAAACTGGCGATTTATATCAATTAATTGTTTCAATGATAAGTACTATGCCTTGTGCACCAATTGTGATGGTAGCAGTTTTAATAACTATGGTTGCATTTTATGCTACATCGTTTGATTCAATTGCATTAACAGCGTCATGCTATAGTTATCATAGTTTAGAGAATGGAAAGGAACCTGATAAAATAATACAGTTGATGTGGTGTATCTTGTTAATATTACTTCCGATAGCGTTGCTTTTTGCAGAAAGTTCGATGAGTAATCTGCAATCAGTGAGCATTATTGCAGCATTTCCAATCGGAATTGTTATTGTTATGATTACGATTAGTTTTTTATTGGATGCCAGGGAATATATAAATAAAAAGTAAAAAAAATAAAATGTTTATGTTATAATTTAATACGCTATAAAAATAAAAATTAAAGATTGATATACAAGTATGAAAAGGAGATTACTGAATGAGTAAAGTAGCATTGATCACAGGTATTACAGGACAGGATGGTTCTTATCTTGCAGAGTTTTTATTAGAGAAGGGATATGAGGTTCACGGTATTACACGTCGTGCATCTATCTCCAATACGGCTCGTATTGACCATCTGATCGCAAAGAACGCAATTACATTACATGATGGGGATTTGTCCGATTCATCTTCTTTGATCCGGATTATCGGGCTGGTACAGCCGGATGAGATTTATAATCTTGCAGCACAGTCCCATGTACAGGTATCTTTTGATGTGCCGGAGTATTCCGGTGATGTCGATGCGATCGGTGTACTTCGTATCTTGGAAGCAGTCCGCATTTTAGGTCTGGCTAAGAAAACAAAAGTATATCAGGCTTCTACCTCTGAGTTGTTTGGTAAAGTTGAGGAAGTTCCTCAGAGAGAGACAACTCCGTTCCATCCATATTCTCCATATGCAGTTGCAAAACAGTATGGTTTCTGGATCATAAAAGAGTACCGTGAAGCTTATGGAATGTTTGCAGTGAACGGAATTTTATTCAACCATGAATCAGAGAGACGTGGTGAGAATTTCGTGACACGTAAGATCACACTGGCAGCAGGACGTATTGCAGAGGGAATCCAGGATCATCTGGAACTTGGTAACATGGACAGCCTGCGTGACTGGGGATATGCAAAAGATTATGTGGAATGTATGTGGATGATCTTACAGCATGAAACACCGGAAGATTTCGTGATTGCAACCGGAGAACAGCACACAGTCCGTGATTTCACAGAAAAGGCATTTGCAGCAAACGGTATTACGATCCGTTGGGAAGGAACCGGCGTAGACGAAAAGGGTTATGACGCACAGACAGGTAAAATGTTAGTATGTGTCAATCCACAGTGGTTCCGCCCTACAGATGTAGACAACCTTTGGGGAGATCCGACCAAGGCCAAGACGGTTCTTGGATGGAATCCGCAGAAGACAAGTTATCCGGAACTTGTCCGCATTATGGCAGAGCATGACAGAGAACTTGCAAAACGTGAAAAAGCATTACGTTAGGAGGAATGGCATCATGATGGAAAAAGATGCAAAAATATATGTAGCAGGACACAGAGGAATGGTAGGTTCTGCAATTGTCCGTGAGTTAGAGCGTCAGGGATATACCAATATTATCACACGTACACACAAAGAGCTGGATTTGTGCAGACAGGATGCAGTAGAAGCATTTTTTGCAGAGGAAAAGCCGGAGTATGTATTTCTGGCAGCAGCTAAGGTTGGCGGTATTGTTGCAAACCAGAATGCGCTTGCTGATTTTATGTATGACAATATGATCCTTGAGATGAATGTGATCCATTCAGCATGGAAAAATGGATGTAAAAAGCTGGAGTTCTTAGGCTCATCCTGCATTTATCCCCGTATGGCTCCACAGCCTATGCCGGAGAGCTGTCTTTTGACCAGTGCGTTAGAGAAGACAAATGAAGCATATGCACTTGCAAAAATTTCCGGCTTGAAATACTGTGAGTTTTTAAATAAGCAGTATGGAACAGATTATATCTCTGTTATGCCAACCAATCTTTATGGACCAAATGACAATTATCATCCAGAACATTCTCATGTATTACCTGCACTGATCCGTCGTTTCCATGAAGCAAAAGTAAACGGATTGAAAGAGGTAACCTGTTGGGGAGATGGCAGTCCATTGCGTGAGTTTTTGTATGTGGATGATCTTGCCAACTTATGTGTATTCTTAATGAATCATTATTCCGGTGACGAGACCGTCAATGCAGGAACCGGAAAAGAGCTTACCATTAAGGAACTGACAGAGCTTGTCGCAAAGGTCATTGGTTATGAAGGCGAGATTAAGTGGGATACTACAAGACCAAACGGTACTCCTAGAAAGCTTCTGGATGTGAGCAAAGCTGCAAAACTTGGCTGGACATACAAGACAGAGCTTGAGGATGGTATCCGTCTTGCATATGAGGACTTTTTGAATAATCCGATGCGCGCAGAACGCTAGATAGGAAGGAAATATGAATATAGTATTATTATCTGGTGGATCCGGAAAACGTTTATGGCCATTGTCAAACGATATACGGTCGAAACAGTTTATTAAGATTTTTAGAGGAGCTGATGGTAATTATGAGTCGATGGTTCAACGTGTATACCGTCAGATTTTAAATATTGATAAGGATGCAACTGTTACCATTGCAACCTCAAAATCACAGGTTTCTGCGATCCATAACCAGCTTGGTGAGAATATCGGAGTTAGTGTGGAACCTTGCAGACGTGATACATTTCCGGCTATTGCACTTGCGGTTGCGTATCTGCATGATGTGAAAGGAATCAGCGAGAATGAGTCTGTGGTGGTCTGCCCGGTAGATCCATACGTGGAGGAAGATTATTTCGTCGCAATCAAAAAACTTGGTTTACAGGCAGAAAAGTCGGATGCTAATCTTGTTTTAATGGGAATTGAGCCTACTTATCCAAGTGAAAAATATGGATATATTATTCCAAAAACAACAGATGAGATTAGTGATGTTGCAATGTTTAAAGAAAAGCCGACTGAACAGATTGCAGAAGAATATATTGAAAAAGGTGCGCTTTGGAATGGTGGCGTATTTGCATTCCGTTTGGGACATGTTTTAGAACGTGCACATGAGTTGATTGATTTTAAGGATTATAATGATTTATTTGAAAAGTATGATACCTTACAGAAAATCAGTTTTGATTATGCGGTTGTAGAGCATGAAGAAAAAATACAGGTAATGCGATTTGCAGGAAAGTGGAAAGATTTAGGTACATGGAATACTTTGACTGAGGCAATGGACGGAAATGCAGTAGGAAAAGCAATTTTCAATGAAACCTGCGAGAATACGCATGTGATTAATGAATTAAATGTTCCAGTACTTTGTATGGGCTTAAAAGATGTTGTTGTATCTGCCAGTCCGGAAGGAATTCTTGTTTCTGATAAAAATCAGTCAAGCTATATTAAGCCTTTTGTAGACGATATTAATCAGCAAATTATGTTTGCGGAAAAATCCTGGGGAAATTTCCGTGTGCTGGATATTGAAGATGGCAATATGACCATCAAAGTAACTTTAAATGCAGGACATCAGATGAATTATCACAGTCATGAGCATCGTGATGAAGTGTGGACTGTAATTTCGGGCAATGGTACAGCAATTGTAGATGATGTCGAAAGGGAGGTAAGGACAGGAGACGTTATTATGCTAAAAGTTGGATGCAGACATACAATTATTGCAAAAACAAATCTTAGTATAATAGAAGTGCAAATCGGAAAAGAGATTAGTGTGCATGATAAAGTGAAATATAACAGGGGATAGTAGGTGAAAGTGAATGATATTTTGGGCTCAGTTTTTATTGCAACAGTTATAGCCGCAGTAATTAATGCTTTGAGTAATACAAAAATTAATTTTACACAATATTTTTCGAAGGAAAGAAATGAATGGAGAAGAGAAATCAGAACTATTGCCGAGGAATTGGAAAATTGCAGATCTTATAGAACATTATCAGCAATTTTAACAAAATTGAAACTGCGGATTAATCCCTATGGCAAGAATATGATGCCGGTTGAAAATAATGAAGTTACAGTAGGAATAATGCAGGATGCACATATATGGGAAATAATAGAAAAAATGGAAAAAGAAAAACGTGACTTTAAAGGGAATATTTATTGGGTGGTACTTAGAGGAACATTAATATTGAGCCTCATATATGTTACATATAATCATTTTTATGTTTTGAAAAAGGATTTTAATATTGAATATATGATGTGGATATTACTTGCGGTGGAAATGCCAGCTGGCATAGCAGGTATTGTTCAATGTATTAAGGATATGGGTAATTATAAACAAAAGAAGGTTTTGTATGTACTTGCACTATTGGGATTGGGTGTTTTTGGAGTATATGAAATGAATTCATTAGTTGTATATTATGGTGGCATAGGTATGATAAAGGATTTTGATTTTCTATTTACGATAGTGGTTTATCTGATTTGAATGATTTTTTATCCGTTACTTTGTGAAAATGGCATAAATACTAAATACAGGCAAAGTGTAAAAATTATTTGTGAACAAAATCAAAGAAGGAAAGTTCGGGAGAATAGAATTATAGGTAAAGAAGAAAAACAGTAGAAAGACAGTAGAAAGACAGTAGAGACAGCGCAGTTTTTGGTTGACATGTGGATTCAATATGATAAAATTAGAATAATTAGTAAGACCATGAATCCTGTGGAGGTAAAGGATATGGCAGACAGTGGATTGATTGAAAATATACAGGGTCGAACTTGAAACAGTGCCATAGGTGGTATGCTTATGGTGCTGTTTTTGTTGTTTTAAGCATAATGGAGGTACAGAAATGGCAGAACAGTCGTAAGCGCAAAATAATTCAACGGATTGCCCTAAATTCGAGAAGCTCTCATAATAAGCATTAGGAAATGCTAGTGTTTTACTATACTTCTGTTTGCTGGCATTTTACTCTAATTATCATGAGGTAAAAACTATGAGATCACCAAGAGTACCAGCCGAGGAACAATACCGCCTGATCATGGAATGCCGTAAAAGTGGATTGTCTGATCACCAGTGGTGTCTGAACAATGACATAAATCCGGGCACCTTTTATAACTGGGTAAGTCGTCTCCGTAAAAGTAACAGCGTAGATATTCCTGATAAAAATCCGGTATCAGCTTATGTACCTGCTGATCAGGAAGTTGTAAAAATCGAAATGAATTCGCTTTCGGCTTCAAATGCCATTGATAAAAGCACTGATGCCTCCGTAATGGAGCTGGTGATAGGAAGCACGGGGCTTCGCATTCCGAACGGAACTGATCCAATGCTTCTTGCCAAAACAATCCGGATACTTGCGGAGCTTTCATGCTAGGCGATATCACAGCTGCCGATGAGCTTTATATCGTGACCGGGTACACCGACATGAGAAAGTCGATCGACGGACTGTGTGCTATTGTTGAAGACCAGCTTCACATGGATCCAAGACGCAGTGCTCTTTACCTTTTCTGTGGAAAACGCTGCGACAGGGTAAAGGCTCTTTTATGGGAAACTGATGGTTTTGTGCTTCTGTATAAACGTATGGAAGTAAAAGGCAGGTTTCGCTGGCCGCGTTCAAGACAGGAAGTGCGCCAGCTTACATGGCAGCAAGTGCAAAAGACTCAAAACTTCTTGAGCAGAAGGATCTTATCAGCCAACTGAATACAACCATTGCAGCCCAGACGGAACTGATCCAGTCATTAAAGAAGGATCATGAAGCTGACCGTGAGCAGATACAGAATCTTCTTGCACAGGTTGATTATCTTACAAAGAAACTGTTCGGCACATCTAGTGAGAAGATGAAAGATGTGGAAGGACAGTTAAATCTTTTCGACGAGGCCGAACAGGAGACTGAAGTTGTAAACATTTATCGTGAGACATACAAATGCCCTGTATGCTCTACAGCGGATGCAATGGCAGAAAACATAAAGTTTGCAAATGCAATGCCACTGTACCGTCAGGAACAGGACTGGCATCAGCTTGGAGTGGACTTTACAAGGGCTATAATAATCTCCCCGGCATAAAACGCTGTTCCTGTTGGGCGCACACAAGAAGATACTTCATCGGTGCGGTTCCTAAGGGAAAGCAGTACGATTACAGTAATCCGGCAGTACAGGGAGTCCAGTTCTGTTCAAAGCTTTTTGAGTATGAGCGCAGATCTCAGAACAAAAATCATACTTTTGAGCAGAGAAAAGCCTACCGCCTCGAAAAAGAGAAACCGATGCTCGATGCGTTCTGGAGCTGGCTCGACGAACAGAAACCACGTAAGGGAAGCCGTTTCGAGACAGCGTTGAAGTATGCACAAAACCGGAAAGACACGTTGATGACATATCTTTTAGATCATCGTCCAAGTGAAGACATGTCAGATGAACAGCTTGAGGCTTTGACTCCGTGGAGTGAAGAAGTTCAAACTGTTTGCAAAAACTAAAATGTAGTAAAACGCTTGCATCTAGCAAAAGGTGCAAGCGTTAATTAAAATCTAGCGTTGTAATATTGAGCGCTTACGAACTAGCATGTTTTGCATGGGCATGATGACAGATAATATCGAAATAAGAGCAGCGTAGAGGGATATTATAGCCATCTGTCAGTCAAGCAGAAAAAGCAGCAATAAACTATCTGACAGCATTAGAAAAGAGCTGTGGTCACTGTATGGTCTGGGTTATCTGCGTTTCTAGAGAGGATATCAAAAAAGAAACAGAGCTTTGCAGCCGTTACCAGATTGCTGTTTTAGGTAATGTTGTAGTTGATGGTAAATAGGAAAAAATAGGATTTTTAATGGCATTTACAAAAAGAGCCTAAATGCTATTATATTTATAGGTGTGTAGCTTTATTGACATAAAACAAAGCCTGACGTATAATAATTTTTTTTGGGTTGAAGTTTGTATAGTATATGTAAATATTACATATGATGAATTAAAATGGATGAATGGAGTGAATCATATGAATGAAAAGAATAGGGTGTTCGGGAATAATGTTAAACTGTTCATTTCTGACAAGAATTTAAGTGAACAGACGGTAGCAGAGCATCTTGGTTATTCCAAATATGATTTATGGAAGATTATGGATGGTCGTCTTTTTTTGGATGAAGATGAAAAACGTGATATTGCTGAGGAGTTGCAGACTACAGTTGAAGATCTTTATATGCCAAGGTCTGAGGAAAAGTATCATGCTGCAGGTTGTATAGAGTGTTGAGGTGAATTCAGTCATGCTGACACTAAAGCGTATATTTTAGATTTATTGGATGTATATTGCGATGTACAGGAATTGATAGCGGAGAATTAGGTCATTTTTTAATGGCCTTTTCTTTTTATGGAGGGAAAATGGACAAGACAATCATTGGTGCTATATAAGAATTTATTAAAGGAAAACGGGATGAAGCAAAGTAAGCGATGAATAACATACCGTTTCAAATTTAATTGAAGATTTGGGATAATACAGTCAATAAACAGTAAACGACTACTTTATCTATTTTCAGATCTTGATGTGGGCGTATCACTCTTCTTTTCTTAAGCAAAGGTAGCCGGTTACTGTGTTTAACTACTTTAGCTGACAGGAGGAGCAGCTTATGCGTAATAAGAGAAGAACAGACGAAGAATGGCAGTCATCCGTGACAATTTCCAGATGGATCCGTTCTCCAAAGCGGTCTTTCTGTTCTGTGGACGCAAAAAGAATACGATGAAAGCCCTCTATTTTGACCGGGATGGATTTGTACTCCTGCAGAAGCGCCTGGACAATGGAAAATTCCAATGGCCGCGCAATGCTTCAGAAGTCAGACCTCTGACAAGGCAGGAATTCCGCTGGCTGATGGAAGATATCCACAGATGTGGGATCATGGGGCGCGTTGTCCGGGGATAGTTGTGCATGACATCATCATGATGTGCATAACTTTACGGAAAATCCCGGAAACCGGCTGATTTTGAGAGAAAAAAGGAACTATCTGGCTTTCGGCATAATGCCAGTCTGATTTTGGACGGCATTTGCAACCATGCCTTCCTTTTCGTACAATAAAGGTAACGAAAAAAGAGGGAGGGATTCACCGTGGATACAAAAGGACAGGACATACTTTTCAACAGTGAGACCAGGCAGAAGGATCTTATGATCCAGATGCTTTCTGAACGGTTAGATGAAAAAGACGGGACCATCACAGAACTGAAGGAAACCATCAATGACCTGAAAGAAACAATTGCCGGTCTCAGGGAAACACTGGATGAATTCCAGCGGAAACTCTTTGGTACAGGCAGTGAGAAGACAAAACAGGATAAGGAAACGGAAGAAACTGTGACAACGATCGTCAAAAGCCACAAACGGACAACACGCAAAGCGAAAGCAACGCGTGAAGACCAGTATGGAAATCTTCCAATCCATAAGGAAGTCATCCCCCTGCCGGAAGAAGATAAGTATTGTCCTTATTGTAATTCCAAGATGGAGTATGTGACGGAAACGTTTGTCCGGGAAGAACTCCGGATCACACCTGCGAAATATGTTGCAATGGAAAAGATCGGACTGGCAATGCCTTATTACCGGCAGGAGTTTCTGATGAACCAGCTGGGATGAAGAACTTTTAAAGCGTGATCTGGTGCATGCAGACGAGACAACATGTCAGGTTTTGCGTGAGAAGGGACGCACGGCGGAGCAAACATCCTATATGTGGTTATATACAACCGGCAGTGATGCGCTCACTCCAATCGTCCTCTATGATTATCAGCCAAGCCGTAAAGGATCCTGTGCACAGAACTTTCCAGAGGGATTTCGAGGACTGGTACAGTGTGACGGATACCAGGGTTACAACAAGCTGGGGAAAGCGGTGAACTATGCCCAAAACCATCACGACACACTGATGAATTATCTGTTGGATGGCAGATGTGAGATTTCGAACAATCGGGCAGAGCGAAAAGCCAAAAGTTATGCGATTGGGCGGAAAGCTTTCCTGTTCCACACATCAGAGACCGGTGCCGGTGCAAGTGCGGTGATGTACAGCATCGTAGAGACAGCAAAAGCAAACAATCTGAATATTTTCCAATACCTCTATACGGTACTCCTGTATATGCCGGATTACATGAATTCGTCCGCAGGTATAGAGCAGCTGATGCCATGGAGTGAATTTATAAAGGAACAATGTTCAGGACTAATTGATGTGGAATCTAATGTTCCGGAAAAAAGAATTCCCCTGCCGCATAGGTAGCAGAGGAAGTGAAAGTAAACGGTAGTCGTTTACTGCTTTAACTGAATTTAGGAATATGGTAGGCGGTGTGTTATTCATCGCTTACCATTTTGTGACGAGGAATATCAGAATAGCGAGTGCTTTATCTGTACAGCTAAGACGACTTGTGAGAGTGCGTGTGGAGAAAACTGTAAGCAATGCTTAGATGATATTCATTTTCATCATCATAAATACAGAGATGAATATGACTGTGAAAAACTACTTGACTATTATGTTTGTAGATATTCATATAAATATTGTTCGGAAATTATTTATGCATTAAGCCAGCTGAATCTATCTCACTATCCATATTTTCATATTTTGTCATTGGGATGTGGAGGTGCACCAGATTTGCTGGCATTTGAATATATGAAATACAAACAGGGTATATCTTATATTGGTGTTGATAATAATGTGTACTGGAGAAAAATACATAACTTTATAAAAGAAAATTTTAAGGGTGGCGGAGTAAAATTTAAGAGGAACATAGATGTATTAACGTATTTTGAAAAAAATGAACTGCATAAGTGTAATGTTATTATTATTCAGTACTTAATCTCTTTCTTTTTTGAAACTATAGGAGAAGATGGAATCAGAAAGTGGTTTTCATGTCTTGCAGAAAAAATTGTTAAGAATAAACCGGATAATTCACCTTTATTGATAATCATTAATGATGTGGACAGTATCCATACTGGACGGGATGCATTTCCGTTGTTTGTGGAAGAAATCGAAAGAGTAGGACTCAATATTTCTTATGAATCGAGAAGAAGATTTAAAGAGCAAAATTATTATGAGGGATCTTTGAGGTATGAAAATAATCAAAATATATTTGAAGGAGAAATACCAGATAGATTTATTCAGGATTATTGTGTAGCCAAGTTTTGTGAGAGTGCGCAATTGATACTAGAGGTGATTTGATGATAATTAGTGCGAGTAGACGTACAGATATTCCATCTTATTATTCAGAATGGATGCTAAACAGATTAAAAGAAAAATACGTATTGGTAAGAAATCCCATGAATATTCATCAGGTAAGTAAAATAGATTTATCACCAAATGTGGTTGATGCTATAGTTTTTTGGACAAAAAATCCGACTCCAATGTTGGGGCGTTTAGATGAATTAAAGGATTATATATATTATTTTCAATTTACATTGACTGCATATGGACCAGATGTAGAACGAAATTTACCGTCGAAGAATAGGATTATTATTCCGACATTTCAAGAATTATCCAAGGAGATCGGAAAGGAAAAAGTTGTGTGGAGATATGATCCTATCTTTTTTAACGAACAATACTCAATGCAATATCATTGCAAATATTTTGAACTCTTAGCATCAAAATTAGCAGGATATACGGAAAAGTGTACTGTTAGTTTTATGGATTTATATCGAAATACAGAGAGAAATGTTAAGCCACTTAATATTGTGAAAGATACTCGTGAGATGCAAAAGGAATTATTGAAACGATTTGTAGAGATAGCCAGACAATATGATTTATATATTGATACATGTGCAGAACTGGCAGATTTTCATGAATTAGGTGTTGAACATGCACACTGCATCGACAGAGAAAGAATTGAGCGAATTGGTGGATTTAAGCTTAATGTAGATAAAGACACAAATCAAAGAGCGGAATGTGGATGTGTAGCCAGTATTGACATTGGAGCTTATAATACATGCAAAAATGGTTGCTTATATTGTTATGCAAATTATAGCGAAAATACAGTTACAAGGAATTTTGGATTGCATAATCCTCAGTCACCATTATTGTTTGGTAAGATTGATGAATTTGATACAATCAAAGAGAGAAAAGTAAAATCATTAATTGAAACACAACTGAGTTTGTTTGATGATTAGTAAAATGGGCGGATTTATAGAATGTTAGTATTTTGCATCCGCAAAATGATGTCGGCATTTTTAAGATTTGAAATTATCAGGTAAAATGAAAACGGAAAGAAAAAGTGTAGAAAATGGCATTTGGCTATAAAATAATTGCATATAAAGAAAGGCGAGGCAATGAATCTGTTTGAACACTATTACTTAACAAAAGACAGAATATTGGATATATTGAAAAATGACGGTATCATTGTCTTTGATACATCAGCACTTCTTGATTTATACTATTATTCCGAAGACTCGAGAAACAGAATTTTTAAGAATGTGTTTCCGTATTTTGAAAACAGATTGTGGCTTCCAGCACAGGTATATTTTGAATTTCTCAAAAACAAGGATACAGTGGCTGCAAAACCAGAGAAAACGTATATGGCATTATTAGACAAGGATAATCGGGACATGGGGTATGTGCCGAAGCTGGTATCTACAGTTACAAAATTCGAGAAAGATACAAAAGAACTAAAAGGAATATTAACTACTTTGAAAGAGACAACTATCAGAGAGGACAAGCATCCATTTTTAGAGCAGGAAATTTTTGAACCCATAGACCGGGCAGTAGATATATTGAAAGAACAAATGGAAGCTTTTTCAGCAAAAGTGGAAGATTTTCAGATTGATATAACACAGAGGATTAATGATAAGATTCTGGATTTATCATCGCAAGGCGATGAAATACAAGATCAGATCGACGAAAAATTTAAAATCGGAGAAGAACTTACTTACGAACAAATGACACAAATATCGGTAGATGGAAGAAGAAGGTATGAAGAAAAAATACCACCAGGATACATGGATCAGGAAGATAAGACAGGTCTGCAAAAGTATGGAGATTTGTTTGTCTGGATGGAAATTTTGAATCATGCATCAGAGTGTGGAAAAGATGTTATTTTGATTACAAATGATGTGAAAGAAGATTGGGTTGATAAAAAATTTGACCGCAAACCGCGATTCGAATTATTAAAAGAATTTAGGAGTACTACACAGAAGAATTTTTGGATGTGCAATATGAAAGATTTTTTGTATCTTGCAAACGAAGTTATTGATGAGAAGAACCGGATTCCAGAAAAGGTTATGGAAGATGTTGATGAAGTTTCAAATCAGTTACCGGAAGAATCAGATGATGATGCTGTGATCAGAGAAATGGTAAGTGAGTGGATGGATACGGAAGCTGCGGTTATTATTGACAGACTTTTGCCAGTAGATTCTAATTGGAAAGTGTTCGGAAATAACAGAATTTATAATGGAATTGATTATCGTGGAGAAGAATGGATAGTGCTGGCACATCTGGTTGAAAAATTTGATTACGCAAGTATTTTGCATGCATTGACAAATTTGAGGGAGATAAAACGGGATTATGATCAGTTGGGGAAGGAGTACTATTATTCGCAGCTTATTATTTTGAAAGACAAAGCAAGTGCAGATAAGTTTATGAAGAAAGTGAAGGGAAATGCAAAGCTTAGTAGTATGTTTTCGAATGTGTATGTGCAAAATACAGTGCTGTATATGATGCGTGGCAGATTGTTTTTTGTGGATGCGAATCATGCGATGGGGTAAGAAAAGAAATCTCTGATGCGATTGATTTTATGAAGAAAAATAGATATACTATATAAAAGCCTCAAATATAAAAGAAAAGATTTGTGGAGGATATCATGAAAGAGTTTTATTTAAAAAATATAGAGTTGAGTAATTTTAGAAAATTTGACAATTCTACATACGAGTTGAATCCGCGGATGAACATCTTTATTGGAAAGAATGCATCAGGAAAGACGGCTGTTTTAGAAGCAGTTACTGTTATTTTGGGTGCATATTTGGCGGCTTTTAAGGAATATGTTCCAAGTAGATTTGGACATAATATTTCAGATAATGATGTTTTGAGAAAATCGTTAAAACCTGTGAAAAGTGTAGCGTTAACTGCAACGGTGAAACAATTTCCATGTATTGTGAGCAGTCAGATTATGTGGGACGGAAAAATAAAGAAATGCACAAGAAGTTTGGAAAAGGAAGGTGGAAGAACAAAATTTATAGGTAAAAATCCTATGAGAGAACTGGTCGCAGAATGGGAAGATTCTATAAAAGCGGCAGATTGTTCTGATGAAATTCAAGTATATCCATTGGTATTGTATCTAAGTTCTGCAAGGCTTTGGAATGAGAATCGTACAGGAGAGATAGAAAAAATTCCAGGAAGAACAGATGCATATCAGAGATGCTTAGATCCAAAGAGAGGAAATCAGTCTTCATTTGAATATATTAAGCTGTTAGGTAACTTGGCGACAGAAGAGAATGATGGTATGCCATTACCTGCGTATGAAGTGATTATGGATGCTGTAAAATATAGTTTGGAAGAGGAATTATTACCAGAACAGCAGGTGATATATTCATCAAGATATGGTGAGATTGCAATAAAGAATCCAGATGGTACAGTTATTAATTTTTCAGCATTAAGTGATGGCTATCGTAATGTGATAAAAATTGTAACGGATATAGCAACTAAAATGTGCATCTTGAACCCATATCTTGGAAGAGATACATTGAAGAAAACGCCAGGTGTAGTCGTTATAGATGAATTAGACTTAAGTCTGCATCCAACATGGCAGAGAAGAATTGTTCGTATCTTAAAAGAACTATTTCCGATGGTTCAATTTATATGCGCTACTCATTCACCATTTATTATTCAATCATTAGAACCAGGTGAATTAATAGCATTAGATACATTTTTAGACGAAGAATATTCTGGACAGAGTATAGAAGATATTGCAGAGGATATCATGAAAGTTCCTATGGTGCAGTATAGTGAAATGAAAATGTACAAAGCAGCAGAAGAATATTTTAATGCGTTAAAAGGGAATGTATCTAAAGATAAATTGCAGGAACTTAAGGAGCGAATGGACTTTCTTTCAGCAGAATATAGTGATAATCCAGCATATGCAGCACTAATGAAACAAAAATAAATATTTATGGCCGGATGAGGATGACACATTTCATGCTTTTTCATATGATATGGATATTCCACAATTAAATGAAACGTATTTACAGAAGCAAGGAAAAATCGAGAGACAGAAAGCGGAAAATCTATTTAATTTATTGAAACTTGATAATGTACCAAAGACACCAACAACTAAGGATCGTCGTTTCGCTACGAGAAATGAGGCTCGCAATTATGCGTTAGAGTGCAGAGAAGGATGGAGGCGTGTAAAAGGAACACGAGAAAAAGAACAGTATTTACGATTGATAAAGATGCTGGCACAGAGCAGCGGATTTTTTTCTGTTTGGATGAATATTTTCAAAGATGATGCAGAAGTAAAGAAAACATTAATAACTGTATTTAAGGGAACAAATGAAGAATGGTGTAAAGATTAAAGATATATTTACATAGTAAGTCATTGACTTGGGGATCGTAAAGAATACTAGTTGAAATATTATGATCAAATTATAAGTATAACTTTAGTAGATGATAAGCCACCATTGGTAATAGGCTTAGGAGCTAGCCTCATGGAAGATGGTAGAACTTGATATACAGAATACAAAATATGTGCTATGATACATGCGAATTATAATTCACACATATGGGTAAGGGAGTGTGGATTTATGGGGAACAGAGAGGACATGTGAGAAAGAGATAATGGTGAGGGCTTCTGTGAGGAAGCCCTTAAATAAAATACAATCAAACTACAAATGAAGTTAAAAATGCGTAGAATTACGTCATATCGAATTGAGTTATTGGAGAAAAGGTATACAATGAATGTGAAAAATATTACAAGGAGAAGATAAATAAAATGGACGATTTAATAAAATTATGTGATGAATTAGTGAGGAAACTCATAAATGAAAGATAATAAAGAACACTTATTTTGATTTATCTGGAGCGGAAAAGGGGAAAACAGTATGAGAAAAAGAGTATATATTAGTGCTGATTATTCTGAAAATAATGGGGATTGCGATGTTGTCAATGAACTTCACAAATGGGGAAATGACAATAAACATATGGTGGATTATGTAGATACTGCCGAAGTGGTGTCAGGAAGTGTATCTGATGATGAAGATTGTCGACCTTGTGATTTGAAAAGGGAATTTAATGCGCAAATAAATGCTTCATCAGCAGTGATTTTTATTGTTGGTGATAAAACTGCTGATCGAACAGCTGGCAGTATGTGCTGCAGATGCAATGAAGGTGAGGGTTGCGCGTGTACACCTTATAAACAAAACGCGAAAGGAAGTAATATTTGTAAAATATATGGAGAGACATATGCACCCGGTCCGGAGGAGGATGTAGGAGAGATTAATACGTGGTCTTATTTAAAACACGAATATAGACAAGCTCAAAAGAAAAAATCAAATATTATTGTGGTATACAATTCATTATACAAACAACCAGGCTGGCTTCCTTATTATATGAGAGATAGTGAAGAAAATGCGCAACCATTTTGGAAAAAGAATTCATTAGGGGAAAAGGTAGGTGATTATCAGTATATAAAAAAGACACTTGGATATGAATAAGGAGTGAAAATGTGCGATAGGATAAAAGTAATATTAAAGAGTTTAGTAACCGAAAAAAATTCATTAATGTCTATATGGAAAATAATATATACTGCGATAGGTTATATCTCATCTGTTTTTACATTCGCAGTTCTTATAAAAGATATGATGTCAATTGACGCATTTGAATTGTTGTGTAAGAAGTTTTGGTGGGCATTAATATTAATAGGATTTTTAGCATCACTGGTACATAATCATGAAAAAACAGTATATAAGAGAACGATGCGTGATAATGATTTGCAAATTGAAGTAAAGGTTGCTGATTTGTTTTCTGCGAATGCATTAAGTTATGTTATTCCTACTAATACGTATTTTAGAACGATAATGAAAGATGATTATATTAGTTCGGAGAGCGTACAGGGGGCATTTCAATTAAAATATTTTAAAGATAATTTTCAAGAACTGGATAGAATGATTTTTGCCAGTTTGTCACAGCAGAAAATTAAAGGTCAAGAGGAATCTGATATTTGGGGTGATGTAATGAAATATCCGCTTGGAACAGTTGCAAAGGTGGATTTTGATAAAAAACACTTTTATTTCGTTGCCATAAATGATGTAAACCAATATGGAAAGCCTGTAAATCAAGCATATAATAATGTTGAGACCGCTTTTGATGGATTATTCAAAGCAATTAACTCCATAGGACATTATGATGATTTGGCAATGCCATTAATAGGAACTGGCAAAGCAGCAATTCGTGAAGCCACAATAGAAAATGTTGTTGAAGATACAATCAATCGATTTGTATGTGCTGATGATAAAATTGCAAGAAAATTAATAATCTGTATTAGACCGAAAGATTATCTTGAAGGAAGAGCAGATTTTAGTAAAATAGTGAAATACCTTGATTATAAAAGTGAGTTTGTTTGATGTTGTATATATTTTGGTGGTAAGTGAAGAAAAAAATATAGTTGATGTGGATAAAATTCGTAAATGTATTTTAGTGGGAGAAAAGTTTCAACCGGAGTACATGAAAAAATTAGAGAAATATATTTTTAAAGAGGCGTATGTCTATACGCCGCAAGTGTTAGAAAAAGAATTTGTAAAAAAATTTACTTATTAAATTGTGTATTTGGTAAATTGTGTTTGTGAAAATATTTATAAGGGGTATGATGACTTACGTTTGAAAGAAAAAGCTGATGGCGAGGGCTTCTGGAAGAAGCCCTTGAATATAAGATGATTAAACTACAAAAGAAGTTTGATATAAAAACGAATTACATCATATCGAATTGATTAAATGGAAGAAAAGGCATAAAATTTAAAGGTAATAGAACATCGTAGAAGGTTAGTATGTAAGAATGGTAAAAGGTGGGATTGATTTTGAGTGCGTTTACAAAAACGGAATTAGATAAATTGGACTTTATGTATGATGGCGATAAGGATAGGGATGCTGCCAGTAAAATCAGAGGATTTTTGTTTCAGGATTATGTTACAATCATGTGTCTCCTTCAAGATAAAGTAGAGTATGTCTGCTCGGAGTATCTGGAGGACGTAGATGTATTTTTTAAGGATGGCACATTTGAGTATATTCAAGTGAAGTATTATCCAAAATCAGATTTGAAGATGAAAGATATTTCGACAGATCTTTATTATCAGTTTCTGCGTTTGCAGATGCTTCATAGTAATTTGAAACCGATTCCGAGTCTGTATGTTCATGGAAAAACAGAAGTTAAAATCCCAACGCTGGATCAGATGAAAGAGTATATTGGTCTTGAAAATAAATTAAAAAAATCAGTTGTTTATGACGATACTGAGAATTCGGAAATATGGCTAAGGAACAATGTTTATACATCGAATAAAAAAGATACTCAGAAGGAAAGTCTTTTTACAGCAATGGCATCGGAAGAATCTCTTCAAGAGTTCGTTACAAAGTATCATATTTGCGATAAATCCGATATCAATCAGTACAAAAAGGAGTTACTGGAAGCATTGGTTAAAGTTTATCCGAATACTGATAAGAGCGGGAAAGATGAAAATTGGCAGATGATTCTGCTAGGTCTTGCAATTATATACATACAGCAGCGCTATATGTCAGATAAGTCCTGCTTTAATGAGATAAAGGTGGATAAAAAGGATTTTGATCAATATATGAAAAAATCTGTGGAGAAAGAATCAGAGCAGACAATTATAAGTTATCTGGTAAGTATTGTTTGTGAAAGGTATAGTGAGATTATTCGTTACAATGATCTTTCAAAGTTACAGATGCATATGTTGTACTTGATATACCAGAATACGATAAAATGGATAAATGACATTGGCAAGACGGAGGAAGGACAGTATCAGTTATTAAATACATTTAGCATAGAGGAAGCTTGCAACGTTGAGAAATACAGGGGAGCACCTGTAAATAATAAACTGGTAAGCGTGGCAGCAAGTAAAACAGGATTTCTTGTTTTTCTTGGGTATTTATGGAAGATTATGCTAAATATATGCCAGGAGAAGATTACTGATGAAAAACAGATTCCTGCTTCTTTAGAATTATTTGATCCGGTTTATTATGTAGTTCAGGATATAACTGACTATGTTTGTCTGGATTTTCATGAAGATAAATATGCAGCACATAGCGTGATTCTTCCCCGGGCTGGATCAGAACTTAGTGGTATAAAACGCAAGATTGTAGGACGTATGATAAAGCTGCCGTTAAAACCTGAAAAGTGGTTTCTTGAAACATGCAAACTCAAACCAGGGAAAAACTTTTACAATTATAGTACAGCAAATGTAAATGAAGAAGCTACAGTTGTGGATCTTGGAAAAGAAGACTTTTACATTGAGTGCATGGATTGTATAAAGATTGATGAAGGGGAGTGGCACGAACCGGAAACCTGCAGCGATTGTATTTTTACAGAGAAATGTATTAAGGAGCAAACGTTATGATTTTACAGGAAGAGTTTAGAAAAAATGGTTATAAGGATATTCTTGTTGAGGACAGTGCTTCTGAATTTGAAATTGATTTGGAAGATATTTTTGATTTGAATCAAAAACCAGAAGAATTATTAAGTATTTTTATCAGCGAGCAGCGGGATGAACTTTTTTTCCTACTGAATGGAGATTTGAACGAAATCAATGCTTTATGTAATGAGTGGGATGACCGGATTCGTGTGTTTACGATTATTAATGGAAGATCAGAAGCAATTCATAAGTTGAAGTATAATATTGTTCAATTGATTGTATATTCAGGAGATTCCCCAGATAAGAGCAGGGAAGGCAATTTGTTAATATCAAGAAAAATCATCATAAAAGGGGATATGTCAGATGAGGAGAAAATCTTAATTGATGATAAAGAAGCAATTGAATTACCATTCCATATGATTCCGGTAGATGCATTTGCACCGGATGAAAAGCAGATAAGGCAGTTGAGACAGCTGCTTCCGGAAGATGAGGGATTGTTGACATTATTGGAAAAGAAACAAAAAAAGGTAACCAAAAGAGAAAAAGAAGGTGTTTTGGACAAGTCTTTTGCTGCGCAGGATTATGAGAAGATTAAGGAGTGGTTGGAGAGATGATTATTCGAAAAATCAGAATGATAAATTTTAGAGTATTTCGTGATAAAACAATTGATTTTAATGACAAAACGGTTGTGCTTCTTTCGGCTGCGAATGGAGTGGGCAAGACGACAGTGGTTGATGCTATAGAGTGGTGTTTGACAGGAAGTATAGGAAGATTAAAAAATGCGTTTGACACCAGAAGCACCAATGATGTCGAACGTAAAATGAACAACGGTGGCATTTTAAAGAATTGTGATGCTGGAAAAGAGGAGAATGTCAGGGTATTTCTCTGGTTAGTTGATGATGAAGGGGAAAAGATTCTTTGCAGGGAACAGGCAAGTGATGAATTAGATCCAAAGGAATCGAAGATAACAATCAACAACGATGAAAAAGCAGCAAAAGAATTTATTCAAAAATATGTAGGGGATAGTTTTTATAATTATCATTTTTGTGATATTCAGAAGTCTCTTAATGTGCAAAACAAAAAGCGGAAGGATTTGAAGGATATCTTTGATGAATTTATTACGAACTATGACGAGCAGAAACAGATTGCGGAGAATTTAGAGATTTTTGCGAAGGATGTGGAACGGTATATTGAGGATAGGAAAAAACAGAAGGTATCACAGGATGTAATTAAGAATCAGAAAGAGCAGTTGGAAAATGCTTTGCGTGATACGAAGCAAGTTCCCTATCCGGAGATTATCTTTTATCCAAATGAAAAGATAGATATTGTGAAACTGAGCAAGGAAGAACTAACTGAGCAGAGAGAAGAATTGTCAAATTGTGGATATGAGATAGCCAATGAAAGTCTTTCGAAAATTGTAGAGAATGAGACATTAAAAAACCAAAAGTCTATAATGCAAGAGATAGTTTCTTATTTGGGGCAGAACGTTGCGGCGATTCAGCGGGCAGTGAAAGCTGGACTTGGAAAAAATGCTGATACAATTACAGAGCTTGAAGACAAACTAAAAAAATTGGAGAACTTGTCACTTTCGAAAGATACGATTCTTCGAGATGGAGAATCCGTGATTGCATTGAAAGTTGAAGGTTTTACACAGTCAGATTTTAAGGCGGATAAGACTATAATTAATGAAAAAGAAAAGTCGGTAAAGAAACTTTCTAACGAGATTGAGCTGCTTACTAATAACAATAAGATGTTGCAGTTATTGTCTTCCCTTTCGGTAAATAAACAGGTTGTAATTGAATATAGAGATACTGCTGTCAGGGAGAATGGCAGTATCCGGTGCCCAATTTGTGGCTCAGAAGCATTTGCTACTATAGATGTGGAGTTTATTCTTAAGGAGGCAGACAATTACGTCAGACAAAACGGAGATGCTGTTAGGAAAAAAGAAGAGGAAAAGACCTCATTACAGGCAGAAATAGATGCTTTTTACCAGAAAATTATTAATTACACAAAAACAGTAGTGGAGACAGAAAGAAAAAAATTAGAGACTGAGATTAGCAGTTTAAAAGAGTTACAGAACCAGATACAGCCATATTTTGCTTCAATCAGAAAATTACAGGAAACAGGAAAAGACATCAAGGCAGAAGAATTGACTGAAAAAAAAGCGACCGAATTACTGAATGATGTGGAAACAGCTCTTTTAGAGGAAAACAAAGAGCAGGAATTGAGAGACTCCTATCAGAAGATTTTAACAGTTTTAGGTTATGAGTTTGAAAATGAGACAGTTCAGCAGACAAACGAAAAAGTGAAAAATCTTAATACAAAATCTATTGAGATTTCTAATTTCTCTTATGATATGTTTGTGTCAAAGTTGAATTCAATCGATAGTATTTTGGCCAATCAGACTTTAGCTGATTTGAAGCAGAAGCTAGAGGAGGAATATAATAAAAATAAAAAGTTTGACACAGAAATAGAAAAACTTGAAAAACTGAGAGATAAAGCAGTACAGAGAGCAGAGGATATCAGAAAAGTTGTAGAAACTTTGTCAAAAGACGAGTACGAAAAGGTTGGACCTGCTCTTTGTAAATTCTATAATAAACTGATAAGATTCAATTCTGTTAATGAAATCAGAATTGTGCAGAAAAACGAAGGAATTTCGTTGGTTGATGAAAACGACAAAAATATTGTGAATATTTTAAGTAATGGACAGATAAGTGTCTTTATGCTGGCTCACTTTTTCGCTGGTATTAATGCAAGAAATGATCGGGAAAAGATGAAAATCTATTTCATAGATGATTTAACGGCCTGTATGGATGATGTGAATATGCTTGCATTCATGGATTTACTCAAGTATCAGATGTCATCGAAAGCTACGATGGAGCAATTATTTTTTGCTACATGTGATGAACGCATTAGCAAGCTGCTCAAATATAAGCTATGCGGACGTGGGATTGCCCTGTGTGAATTAGAGGAAAAGGACTTTTAAGAGAAGATATTATTTCATAGGTTACATGCTAACAAAGAGCATGGTGAAGAAAAAGCAGTCAAGTTAACGTTAAACTACAATAGAAAAAGAATGAGCACATTATGATTAATAATATACAAGAATTTGAAAAATTATTCCAAAAATTTGCCGATAAAGGTTTACAAGGGATGGAACATTGGAATGCAGATGAATATAAGACCAATAGTGATATATTACGCTTTTTATATACCGTGTTAAAAATTAACGAAGTGCAGATAGAGAAAGAGTATGAGAAAAATTATGTAACATATGACTATGAGAATTGTGTAAGAGCATTTGCTGTAGAGGCACTTGGGATACTTTGGAAAGCAAATGAAATATTTTTCAAAGAAGATAGGGACACTGTTATAAAGTTATTGTCTCAGAGACATATTGCGTGGGCTGCATATCATATTCAGGAGACAGAAAAGAAAAAGCTTGATGAAAATTGGAGTATAAATGAGGCCTGGCAATTTATTTATCTTGGTCTTGTGGAATTTTATGCAAAATTCTATGGAAAATTTCAAGATAATGAGGAAGCAATCGTATTATTATGTAAGTATTATCCGAAAGATATGGATTTAGAGAGATACTATGAGAAAATCGCAGAAGTATTGTATTCGCATATCAGCAATGCAGGAACGCCACAGGATTTTGGTTATGCTTACAATGGAATAAATTTAATTGCTTCCTATATAGAAAATTTGCCGGAAGGACTTGTGGAGACGCTTTTAAAACAGTATAGGCTGTTTTTGATATTGAATAACGAAATATATCGGCATCAGATCGCAACTGTTATTATGAATGCAGGGCTAACAGAGAAAAAACAGTCTGAGTTAAAGTTCTTTTATCTGGATTCGCTTATGATCGCGAATTTAATAAATTATAAGCTGCTTCAAAACGGAGAAGGAAGACAGGAATATAATACATTAGATTTGGCATTAGAGGAAAAGAAAATAAAAGTATTTAAAGAACCGGAAGCGTATTGGACGAATGATGTGCTGGATCACCGGTCTTTCTTTCAGGATAATCAGTTACGATTTCAGATAGTGTTAGAATCTGAAAGTATACAAATAAAAAGTAAGAATAAGCTTTTTATGAAATTTGCTTTCCAGAAAAATGACTGGAGGCTGCAGAAATACAAAGAAAGAGAAATAGGAGCAAGCATAGAAAAAATGGTAAAAGGGGTGCCAGAGGACACTTCTTTTGGTAAGTTAAAATATAGACCAATGCTATTTTCTCTGCTATATCTGGAGAATTATAGAGGAATCACGCAGCAGGTATTTGATCTGGATCACCTTTTTACACTGCAATTAGGAGAAAAACAATTAAAAAACACAAAAAAGAATGAAAATGTGTTCCCTCATTTTTATGGGGAAGAGATATATTCTCTATCCTGTATCGTTGGGAAAAATGGAACAGGAAAAACAAGTATCATTGATTTTTTGAGGGAAACATTTTTTAAACTGATTAAGATAATAGATGAATCATCAATTGCGTGTACCGAAGGATATGTTGAGGAAGATGATTATGAAAAATATGAAATTTTAGATACAGGAACACGTTTTTTTGTTATCTTTAATTTTGGTGAGAAGCATTATTTTTTATCTAACACGAAAGAAATAAAAATATGTACAGGCGAGGTAGAACCATATCAGAAAAGAGTCTGGGGCAGTGAAAATGATATGTGTAAAGTAGCATATTTTTCACAGCAGATTAGAACGAATGAGGCAATCTGGTCTGATAAAGGGGAATATACAAAGAAAAGTGTAATAGAAATACAGATTTCAAAGGCTTTGAATGGATTCAGACAATGCGATTTCTCAGAGGCTTCAAGCCTGATTGAAAAGAGGAAAATAGCTTTAAGTATAGAAAATCAGAAGGAACGGAATTTGATATTTGATGAAAAAGTGACAAATAAAGAATTGTGTTACCAGATGGTTCTTTTTTATAGTATACCGACAAGCGAGATTGAGTCATATCTGGATATTTCAAGTGATAAAAAATTCTTTATTTATAATGCTTCAAATGGTAAACAATTAGAAGATATTGAATTTGAAGAGATGTATGAAAATCGGCAAAATTTAAAGAGAATACTTGAAAAGTATGCGGGAAACCCAGAAGTGGCATTAAGATATCTTTCGTCGGGACAGTATTCGAAACTCGTTTTTTTAGCGAGATTATATTGGTTTATAGCTGGATATCGAAAGGTTGGAAGACAAATCAATGAATATTTGAAAGAAGATTTTTTTACTGGAGATGAAGCTTTACTGGAAGGCGAAGCAGCACTTATTTTTATAGACGAAGGAGAACTGTATTATCATCCGGAATGGCAGCGGGAGTATTTAATGACATTGTTGCAGATGATTCAGAAAAATGAACAGGATTCATTAGTTCAAGTTATTTTGACAACCAATTCACCTTTCATAATTTCGGATGTTTTGCGGGAAGATGTAAAGTATATAGACGATGGACAGAATATAGGAGACGAGACATTTGGACAGAATATTCATATGCTTTTAACAAAAAACTTTTTTATGAATTATACGATTGGAGAATACAGCAGACAGTTGATAAATGATATCAGTTGTTTTCTCTCAAATAAAGAGAAAGAAAAGTCTGGTAAAAATTCAAAACTTGTAGAATATCTAAACGAAACAGACGATTCCTATGAAGTGCTGAATTTTCTGATCGGAAAGATTGGAGAACCAATTTATCGTATCAGATTAAAAAAGCTGCTGGATGAATGGCAGGAAGCAAGGCAGAGCACAAAAGAATGGAAGATACAGGAATTAGAAAGACAAAGACAGATGATTGATGAACAAATAAAAAGAATAAGGGGAGAAGAATAGAGGTTGGTATCGATTGAACCATATGGGACAAATATTGAAGAAATATTTTATTTCAGTGTTGAGAAACAATTTAGCAAGGCAGAGAAAACAGAGATTGTAAATGGATGCAAAAAGTTTTTTCCGCTGGATTTTTTCGTGACAGGGCAGGACTTTAAGCAATTGGTATTAGCACCATACAGTGAACTAAAACGTGTTTATGAATATATAAAACAGGATGAGAACCCAATGTTACAGGAATGCTTTCCTATAAATGTAAATGGAAAACGGAAAATAAAAGAAAAATATAAAAAGTATTGTGAAACATTTTCCAAGGTAACACAGACAATAGCAGGAGATAAAAAAGTAAATGTTAGGATTGTGCACGCAGCAAAGATTACAGTATGTCCTTATTGTAACAGAGATTACATAAATAGCCGTTCAAAGGTTTCAGTTGGTGCACAGCTGGATCATTTTTATCCAAAGTCATTATATCCTTTTTTTGCTCTGAGTCTATATAATCTGGTACCTATATGTGGAACGTGTAATCTCGTGAAGCGTGCCAATAAAAAGATTTTTGCTTCGCCTTTCGACAGGAATATTAACTGGGATGATGAAATACAGTTTAAATTTCCTGATTTGGAAACTACTCCCGGATTCGTTGAAATACATGCTGAAAACAGAGCTAAGAATAACATTCGGGAATTAAAAATACAAGAAGCATATCAGGTACATGAAATTGAAATTAAAGAAATTGCGGAAAAAGCTCAGGCATATAATGCGTCGCAGTTGGATGAATTCAAAAGTGTATTGGGAGATAACAGTTTAACGCGAGCGGAAGTTAAGAAGTTGATTTTTGGTGATGAAATCACGCCAGAGAGAATGAAAACAATGCCACTTGGGAGAATGATAAGGGATCTGGAGAGAGAACTGGGAGTGTATGGGAACGAAAAAATTGACAAATAGGTACTTTGAATGGAGGCAAGATAGCAGAAAAGGATGTATAGTGACATTTATATATTTTTATGGTATAATATCCAGAATTCTATGAGAAAAGAATTGTTCAAACTATTTGTTATCAGACAGTTTTGATTTTTATGTGTCAGTGAAACCATAAAGCATGGATGTATAGGAGCTGATATCAGAGAATTAGGTCATTTTTTGATGACCTTTTCTTTTTATGTGAGATAATGTAGAAACATTGAAAATCTGCGCAAAGCCAAGGGAGGAGGAGCGGTAGAGATGAAATTGTTGAGTATTCCAGTTGGGGTGTCTGATTTTGAGGAAATCCGCAGGAATGGTTATTATTATGTTGATAAATCAGGTCTGATAGGCGAACTTCTCGGTACAACAGGAACAAAAGTAACCTTGATCACTCGCCCCAGGCGGTTCGGAAAAACACTTGGCATGAGTATGCTGGAAAGCTTTTTTGATATCCAAAAGGATAACAAGGCACTGTTTGAGGAACTTGAGATTGCAAAGAGGCATGAACTGTGTATGGAATGGATGAATCAGTGGCCGACTGTGTTTGTTTCGTTCCGGCAGGTTGACGGTCTGAATTTTAACAGTGCATACGATATGCTTACACTTGTCATCTCGGAGTTGTATAAGAAGCACTTGTATCTGTTGGATAGCGACAAGGTAGATAGTTTTGATAAAGAAATCGTAAAACAACTGATACAGGGTACGGCTTCGGCCAAGGATACGAAAGGAAGCCTGATGCTGCTTACGAGATTGATGTATCAGCAATATGGCAAACCTGTGATTCTCCTGATTGACGAATATGATGTTCCTGTGGCAAAGGCAAACAGCAATGGCTACTATGAGGAGATGTTAGATGTCATGAAGGGTCTGATGCAGGCTTTGAAGGACAATCAGGCACTCTGCTTTGCAGTGATTACGGGCTGCTTGAAAATTGCAAAGGAAAGCATTTTTACTGGAACAAATAATTTTATTTCAGACACGATTACAGATTCCAGGCTGAATGAGTATTTTGGATTTGTTCAAAGTGAGGTAGACCAGATTCTTAAAGATGCGGACGTTTTGGATAAAGCAGAAAGCATCAGGGAGTGGTATGACGGATACCACTTCGGTGATTTTGATGTTTACTGTCCGTGGGACGTGATGAATTATCTGCTGGAGTTACAGCGCAATCCTAAAGCAAAACCTGTCAGCTATTGGAAGAACACGAGTGATAATGCAGTCATCCGCTCGTTCATTGATTATGCTGGAAGTAACATCACCGGGAAACTGGAAACTTTGCTGGCAGGAGGTACAATCGTTCAGCGCGTGGATGAGAACCTGACTTATGATTATCTGCATTCTTCAGAGAATAATCTTTGGAGTATGCTGTATCTGACTGGATATCTGACAAAAGCACGTGAGGAAGATTACAATGGTAAGCTGGCGGATGGTACAGTGGCGCTTATGATTCCAAACGCTGAAATCAAGGAAATCTTTGAAACGACCGTTATCAAATGGTTCGATGACAGCACAAAGAAATGTAACCGGAGTGCGTTGTTCGATGCCGTGTGGAACGGTGACAGCGAGAACCTTACCAAAGAGATGAATGCATTACTGCGCAGAACCATCAGCTACCATGATTATAAAGAGGACTTCTATCATGCGTTTCTTGCAGGTATTTTTACAGGGGCAGGATATATGGTGGATTCTAATAAAGAACATGGTGAAGGCCGCAGTGATGTGGTTGTGTATGATCCAATCAACGGCAGAGTGGCAATTTTTGAAGCAAAGTACACAAAGTCTCTGGATAAACTGGAAAGTGCGTGCGATGCGGCTTTGCAGCAGATTGATGACAGGATGTATGCAGAAGAATATGAGGATGATTACGATCAAATTCTTTGTTACGGCATTTCGTTCTTTAAGAAACGTTGCATGGTGAAGAAAAAGCTGGTGAAAACTTGAACAACGTAAGTTTACTACAGAGCAGTCCATGGAACTTGCAATTGCAGCAGTCAAGATTGCATGTGTGAAGAACGGTCTGGATCACGTCTGCCTGATGTGATGTAACTTGAAATAAAAGCGGGAGCAGACGCTGTATGTGAGAACATCAGACAGGCATTGCAGAAAGAACAGATTGCAGTGACAGTTCTTGATAACGTATTATATGATGCTGAGGCTATGGAGAAACTGGAACAGGAGAAAGGTGGCAGATTAAGGGCTTCCGAGGAGGAAACCCTTAAATAATAAATAATCGAACTACAAAAGAAGAATAAATATAATATAAATTACGTCATATCGAATGGCATTTAATGAAAAATAGTATACAATAAATTTGAAAATATTGTCACAGCAAGGAAACAGCATGAAAAAAGCACATTTGAAATGATAATGGAAGTAGTTTCAATATACAGTTCTATAGCAGCTTTAGGTGTATCGTGTGTTGCTCTTATGGTGTCAGCAGATAAAAAATCTGCTGAACATGTTGGAATAATAGTATTTATGGAGTGTAAGACAGAAGATTCGAGATAGCGTATTTAAAATGGAATAGTCATAAAAAAGTTGAAGGCAAATGAGGGAAAAGAAAATAAGTGAAAACTTAATAGAGTTGATTTTAAATAGCCAGTCCGATACAAGGAGTGGCTATTAAACGTTTTGAATAAAAAACAAATTGTTGGTAGAATGTGATAAAATTTAAGTTGTACAGCTTATGTCAGATGAGAACAAAATCAGCTGCAAGAAAGGAATATATAGTTTTTATGAATAACGATACATTATTATATTGGCATAAATTAGAGAATTTTTATCCTTATATACTGGAAGAACAGCACAACGAGAAAATAAAATCATTTAAGATAGCACGGGAATGTGACTATCCAGACTTGGAAAATCCAACAATTCAGGAAAATAATTGTGTACGGTATTATGAAGTGTATTTGGGAATTTTTAGGGTGAAAAGTGCATTAGATGTGATTGCTAAACAGATGAATGCAGAAAAAGAGTTCCGAGATGACAGTAATGAAACAAGTTGTTTTTGTAAGTTTAGATTAAAGGCAGATGGAAAATTTGATGAAACAAGTTTTAGAATATCGTCATTTCCATGGGCAATTAACAGGGTAAAACAAAAACAGATAGAACTTAATCAGTGGGATGATGATTTTCATGAATATGAAACAAGATTATTTATGCAATTGTTTGCATGGGATGAAGTGGTGGACTATGAAAAATGCAGGCAGATAGTAAATAGGATAAAGAGTGAATTATCCTGGAATATAGAATTTTCAGGTTGCTGGATGCGAATAGACAGGGTTGTTGGTGAGAAAAAAGATAATCAGTCTCAAGAACATATAGCGGTGGTTGAAGAGGAAGACCGCCAAATTGATGAACTGATCAAAGCAAATGATTTATTGAATAGTTTTTATGTGAGAGATCTGGAAAATGTAATTAATAACGTATCGAAACAAAATTATGGTCAGGCATTGGAACAATATTTGAATCATAATTCGGATAAGCGCATAGATGTAGAACATGATAAGGACGCTCTTTTTGCAATATTTGATCCGAAAACAATGCCATATGGTAAATGGCCAAGTGGCTATTCACTAAGAAGCATGCAGCAGCTAGCTGTAAATATTGCGATGAACCAAAAGGAAGGGTATACGCCGGTGTTTTCAGTTAATGGACCTCCGGGAACAGGAAAAACGACATTGCTAAGAGACGTTGTTGCAGCTAATGTAGTGGAGAGGGCAATAGCTCTGTGTGAATATGAGAAGCCGGATGATGTTTTTGTTAAGGAAATAGGTATAATTTCTTATAACAGATATAACAACACGATAAAAGAGATTGATGATAAATTAAAAAAATATACTATGCTGGTAGTGACAAATAATAATGCAGCAGCAAAAAATATTACGATGGAACTTCCAGATATCAAAAGTATTTCGAAAGAGTATCAGGATAAGTACACATATTTTAATCAGATTTCAGACCAGGTATTAAAACGAAAAACATGGGGAATGTGTGCTGCAGCGTTAGGAAATCGAAAAAATTGTTCAGCGTTTATTGATGTATTTTGGCCTTTAAAGAAAGAAGAAGATGAATTCTTTGATTTTAATCGTTATTTGAGGACTATCCAGACACAGAAAACAGCAATGCAATATAAGGAGAACTGGAAAGCTGCAAAAGATAGATTTAGTAGCGTGTTAAAAGAGGTGCAAACTGAATATTCGAAAATGGATGAATGTTATTGTACATTAAAGAAAATAAGAAGAATGCAGAGAAATATTTCAGAAAAAGAAAGAAAACTCAGGGCAGTACGAAAACGTCTAAGCAAATTATATATGGAAAAAGGGGAAGCTGAAAAAAGTGTACAGGAATTAGAAATGCAGAGATTACAAATGCAAAAACAAAAAGATGAAATAAGACAACAGGTATTATTTTTTAAAATTAGGTATTGGATTTGTCCTAAAAATGAGATGATAGTGGCATATAAAAATATTGAAAAAAAAGAGAATAAATGTCTGCATGAAAAGTTTGAAAAACAGGAAAAAATACGTATCTTAATAAAACTGATTAAGGAGAAAGAGGATACAGAAAAGCAGTATGGGAAAGAAATTGAAGAACAGAAACAAAAAATAGAACTACAAAACCAACAGATTGATAATTTCAAAAAGGAATATGATGAATATGTTCCAGACGATGATTATCTGATGAAATTGACTGAATCAGAAAAAGCACAGGAATATAAAACAGCTCAGGAAAAAGCACCGTGGAATGGAAAAGAAATAAATAAATTACGGGAAACTCTATTTTTAGAAGCTATGAATTTGCAGCGAGCCTTCGTAGAAAACTCATCACAGATGAGAGATCAATTGGATGCATTTAGCAAGATGATGAGAGGAAATTTGAGCAGTACCCAGCTGGATAAATATGCGGCTTCGTTATTTCAGGGATTTGCATTAGCTGTTCCGGTAATTTCAAGCACATTTGCATCAATAGGTAGTTTTTTACGATATGTAGGAAGGGAAGATATTGGACTTGTACTTGCAGACGAGTCTGGACAAGCAATGCCACAAGCAGCAGCAGGTGTGATATGGAGATGCAGGAGAGTGATTGCAGTTGGTGATCCATTGCAAATTGAACCGGTAGTTACAATACATGATAAGACAATTGAATTTTTGAAAAATTATTATAAGCAATCGGCGTTTATTGCAAGTAAAACAACAAGTGTACAAAGTCTTGCAGATGCAGCTAACAACTATATAGGAATCCGGGAATTAGATGGAACTAATTTTTATGTGGGATCACCATTGCTGGTACATGGAAGATGCCAGAAAAGAATATTTGACATTGCGAATATTATCGCGTATAACGAGACGATGATATATAATACAGTCGATCGAGAAGAGTCTGTATGTGCGTGGATTGATGTTAAAGGGCAGTCACAGAATAAACATTTTGTATTGGAGCAGGCGAAACGTATTTTGCCAATAATAAAGAACGAGTTTATTGCCAGCTGGAATAAGAATGGCAAGTCAGAAATTCCTTCCTTATTTATTATCAGCCCGTTTAGAAATGTGAAAGCAGGACTGGCTAGCTATTATAGGGATAACGATTTCTTGTATCATAATATTTGTGAAAGCAACGATGTTGAATGCAAACAAAATATAAAAGATTGGATAAGAGATAATATTGGCACAATTCATACATTTCAGGGAAAGGAAGCAGATACTGTAATCATATGTCTTGGAGTGGATTCTGGAGAAAAAGAAAATGGAGCAGTAGAATGGGCATGCGGCAGACCAAATATACTTAATGTGGCAGTGACTAGAGCAAAAAACAATCTGTATATTGTTGGAGATGCTGATAAATGGGCTTCAAAGCCGTACTTTTCAACTGCGTATGAGTTGTGTGAGAAATGTACTGATATAAAAATAAGTGTTTCTTAAGCATTTTTTTGATATAAAAATTGTAATTTGCATAAGCTGGTATGGCAGATTGGCAGTGTGGCGGTTAAACTCAAATTTAAATTGATATCACAAGATAAAATTGATGCTTTGCACAGACATGGTTCTATGCTATAATAGCGCATAATGGCAAAATCAAAGGATGAGAGGATTATCATGAACGAGGAAGAAGTACAGATTGATTTAATGACATTGCTGCACTATATATTACGTAAGTGGCGTAGCATTATTGTTGTGATGCTGATTGTGGCAGTTGCTGCGAATCTATATTCGGTAAAAAAAAGTATGTCAGTAGTGGCATCTGTAAGCGCAGCTGAAGAAGAAGTGGATATAGAAAAGCAGATTGAAAATGCAAAAGAGGAATTGACAGCGGATGAGCTGGAACAGGTAGAACGTGTATATTCCATGTATGAGTATAATTCGCAATTATATCAGGAAAATGACGAATATCTTGAAAAGTCGATGTTGATGCAGCTGAATCCAAATGAGATTCCGACTGTGATGCTGAACTATCAGTTTAGGAAAGACCAGGCAGATGAAGAACTTTCTAATATCTTTACGATGTATGAGAATGCATTATTAGATGAAGATACTTGTACAGCAATCATACAGGTATTTGGAGAAGAATATGCGAATACGTCAGTCAGGGAATTGATATCAGTTACAGACACAGAGAATGTACAGAATAGTGATATTATAAAGCTTCAGAATGATAAAAACTCTGGTATTCTGAGTATTCAGATTTATGCAGATAGCGAGGAACAGTGTGAGCAGGTTGCAGAAATTGTGAAGAAGAGGGTAATGGAATATACAGAGCAATTGCAGCAGATATTTGGAATTTATACAGTAAATGCTATTTCGGAGCAGTATTATATATCCAGTGACAGCAATCTCAATATGCAGAAGTCAGATGTGGTCAATGCAGTAAATGACGCATATACTGCATTGAAAAATATTTCTTCAGGGCTTTCGGAGAAGCAGATGACATATTACAATCTGCTTGTAAAAGGTATTGAAGATAAGACCACGTCAAAAGAAAATACAGATGAAACGGCGGAAATAACAGCTAATGTACAGTACATTAGCATGAAGTATATTTTGATCGGACTTCTTGCAGGTATGTTCCTTGCAGTATGTTGGTATGCAGTTGTTTACATTATGACACAGACAGTGAAAGATGTAGATGAAGTGAAGATAATTACGAATCTTCCGGTATTTGGAACTGTGCTTGGAAGCAATGAGAATGGAAAGCGTAATATTATTGATCGATGGATTGATTCCTGGTTTGCGCATGATAAGAAGAGTGAGAATAATGAACTTTTATTAACACGTATCAGTCATGAAGTAGCAATGCTTGCAGGACAGAAGGACAAGCGAAATCTTTTGGTTGCGTGTTCAGAAAGTGACCAGAATTTGAAGAAACAGGCAGATAGTCTTGTGGAGAAATTAAGAGAACTTGGAATGAATGTAACCAGTACAGATAGTCTGGTCTCTGATAATACGGAAGTACTGAAACAATTAGAGAGTGCAGATAGTGCAGTCTTTGTAGAGCAGTTGATGAAATCTGAAAGAAATCAGATCAGGGAGGCTGTAGAACTTTGCCGGCGCTGTCAGGTTGAGGTGCTTGGAAGTGTAATTGTCGGAAGCGATTCCTATTAGAATTGGAATAGTTGGTTTAAAAATGATATTAGTAAAAAAATATGCTTTTATCGTGGAATGTTTTTAGTGAGTGCGGTTATCAATGATTAATGAATTGTTGATACCGCATTTTCGTCTACATATTGCACAAATCAGAAATCCCTGCCTTTCGCAGGCTGTATCGCTTTCGGCTGGTCAATGGAAAGTCCTTCCATCAGCCAGCGGAATTCCTGCCTTGTCAGAGGTCTGACTTCTGAAGCATTGCGCGGCCATTGGAATTTTCCATTGTCCAGGCGCTTCTGCAGGAGTACAAATCCATCCCGGTCAAAATAGAGGGCTTTCATCGTATTCTTTTTGCGTCCACAGAACAGAAAGACCGCTTTGGAGAACGGATCCATCTGGAAATTGTCACGGATGACTGCCATTCTTCGTCTGTTCTTCTCTTATTACGCATAAGCTGCTCCTCCTGTCAGCTAAAGTAGTTAAACACAGTAACCGGCTACCTTTGCTTAAGAAAAGAAGAGTGATACGCCCACATCAAGATCTGAAAATAGATAAAGTAGTCGTTTACTGTTTATTGACTGTATTATCCCAAATCTTCAATTAAATTTGAAACGGTATGTTATTCATCGCTTACGAAACATATCCTTGCCAAAATACCGGTTTTGAGATAGAATTGAGTTGTTTTGTGAGAAACTTTTAGAAATATGAGGAATAGATATGAAGAAGTTATTTCATCAGATGATGAAATTCGGTCTGGTAGGTGTTATTTGCTTTGTAATTGATTATATCACGGGACTGATTGTTTTAAACGTGCTTATGGCACTGTTTACGGATGCGTGGTTTGAAAAAGCCTCAATGATAGGATCAGCAGCCGGTTTTATTGTTTCTGTTATTGTTAATTATATCCTTAGTTTTAAATTTGTTTTTGAAAGAAAACAGGAATTGAACAGGAGAACAGAGTTTATAGTTTTTGTGATACTGTCAGTGATCGGACTTATGATTAATAGTTTTATGATCTGGATCGCAGTAGGACCGATTTATAGGAATAGCAAATTCCTTCAGGAAAATGTAGGATATAATCTGCTTTATACCGGAGCAAAAATAATAGCTACAGCGGTGGTAATGGTTTACAATTTTGTGACCAGAAAGATTTTCCTGGAAAAGAGATAGATTGAGAGGGGGAGAGAATGGACAATATAGCAGTTTTAATTCCATGTTATAATGAAGCACAGACGATAAGAAAAGTAGTAACAGACTGGAAGAAGGAACTTCCGGAGGCAGTAATCTATGTGTATGATAACAATTCGACAGACAATACAGCGGTGATAGCAGAAGAAGCAGGAGCAATTGTAAGACATGAGTATATGCAGGGAAAAGGCAATGTAATCCGAAGAATGTTTCGGGAGATAGATGCAAAAGCATATATTATGGTGGATGGTGATGATACATATCCGGCGGAATATGGAAGAAAAATGGTAAATTGTGTACTTCAGAAGAATGCGGACATGGTTGTAGGGGATCGTCTGTCCTCTACATATTTCCAGGAGAATAAAAGGCCATTTCATAATTTTGGAAATTCTATTGTGAGAGCTTCCATTAATTTTTTATTTCACACAGAAATAAAGGACATTATGACAGGGTACAGAGCGTTCAGTTTCCAGTTTGCCAAATCTTTCCCGGTACTTTCAAGAGGATTTGAAATAGAAACAGAGATGAGCATCCATGCAGTAGATAAGAATATGCAGGTTGAAAATGTTGTGATTGAATACAGAGATCGACCAGCAGGAAGTGAGTCGAAGTTAAATACTTATTCGGATGGAATGAAGGTGCTTAAAACGATTATGCGGCTGTTTAGAACTTACAAGCCATCAGCTTATTTTGGCACAATTGCAGCAGTATTGGCACTGCTCTCTGTTATTTTTGTGATTCCGGTTTTTTCAGTCTATTTAAAGACTGCTCTGGTGCCAAACTTCCCAACATTGATCGTTTGTGGCTTTACAATGCTGGCAGCAATCCTTTCACTTTTTACAGGATTGCAGTTACAGAATAGTGTACAGAAAAACAGACAGGACTTTGAAATGCAGCTGATCAGACTTGATCATGTCAGAAAGGATTTGGAGGCAGACTATGAAAAATAAATTTATAAAAGAATGTGTGTGGATAATAGTAATATTAATTGTATCCATATTAACAGGGACTGTTTTAATGATTGCATCCTATGCATTGCCGACTGAGCCAATGAAGATGCATGCAAGAGAAACAATATCGATGATGGCAGATGAGGGAGATGATTATAAATGGATTCTTAAAGATTTTACAAGTATGGCTGCTAATTTTACTGATTCACTGATGATCAATACTGCTGTCTATGATGGTAAGGAAAGTTTGTTGGAAAAAGCACTGTTAAATCCGAGAACGAATTATGCAGAAGGCACGCAGACCAGAAAACTGATAAATGCATTACAGGATGTTCCGGGCGGAGATGCGTTTACATATGGTAGATATTGGCATGGATATCTGGTGATTCTAAAACCGTTATTATTTATTTTTAATTATTATCAGATACGATGGCTCAATACGATAATAGGATGCTCACTCATATCGATTATCATGATAGGATTTTATAAAAAATTTGGAAGCTGTAAATATGCACTGGCCTTTGCTGCAAGTGTGCTGTTTCTTAATCCTGTTGTAATGAGAGGATCTTTGCAGTATAATACCGTTTTTTATGTGATTATGATAGAGTATATCTTTGCTTTGTATAAGGGAGATTCCTTAGAAAAAAAGGGAAGATATGATCTTATATTTTTAATGAGTGGTATATTAGTAGCATTTTTTGATCTGCTTACGTATCCGATTGCAGCACTCGGCATGCTGCTTGTATTACAATTACTGATGTTTGAAAGTAATTTTATCAAAGATGTCATCAGAGCAGCCCGGTCTTCTATTGTATGGATTATTGGATATCTTGGAATGTGGTGTGGAAAATGGGTGGTAGCATCATTATTGACAGACGAAAATATTATTGCAGATGCAATTGGCGAGGTGTTATTTAGAACTGGAACAGATACAGGCACAGAAGAATGGATTTTCTCATGGCGAGAATTATTTAGAGGTAATTTCATATGGATATATGGTGAAAATGCAGTTTTGTTTAAAATGTTTGTAATTATGCTGGTTGCAGGTGTAATAGCATTGTTGATCGGAAAGAACTTACAGATTCATTTTAAACTGTCAACCGTGGTAATTTTATTACTTTTCTGTATGATTCCGGTTGTAAGATTTATAGTTTTCAGTAATCATTCATTTATGCATAGTGTATTCACATATCGTGAAGGAATGGTATATGTGATGGCAGCATTGTGTGCTGGTTTTTCGGGTTTAAAATTCAAAGAGAAACGAGAATAACTAATAAAAATTGATAGAATACATTTGAATAATAAAAAATATTATATTTAAATAGTGTCTGCTGAACAAATTGAAAACACTTGATTTTACTGACTTTTACCCCATTTTCTGCTATAATAATTGCAAGGATTTTGATGAATTCAAATCCGCAAACGCATTTCAGCAGAGATGCTGATGGAAGCAATCGAACGTTTCAAAGCACGTACCGGCAGACCAGTTTTTCACTTTATATGCAAAGAAAGTGGTTTGCGGTTCATAATGTAATAACCAAGCAAAAGTGAAAAATACGAATATACAGGGTAAATATGTGCTGTTTCTGAACAACCATAAATTAAAAAGAAGAACAAAAGTAACAACATAGAGGTATTGTGTTTGATTGCTGCCATTATAATCGCATATATAATTGCAAAGGTGAGGATGATTGTGGCAGCAGTTCCCCAGTGAAGTGAAACGTATGGAAAGAACATATCCAGACAATCATTGTCATAAATTGGAAATCCATAAAAACCAAAACCAGAATTTTTACTATAGAAAGAGCACGATAATTGGATTCTGGAAAGCATTGTGCCATTATAAGACGCAAAATATTCAGGATGGTGGAGGTATAAATAACAGCCAATCAAAGGTATTCCAAGACACAGGAGAAATGCTCCAGATGTAAATAATACCATTAATTTGTGGAAAATAGCATCGTTTACCATAATTGATAAAAGATGTATGATAATTAACATTAAAATAATTACCTCTGCCGTTCTGCTATTTGCAGTTTTTTCAAGAAGTAGAATGAATCCAATATAAAGAATGATATCATACCATTTTTTCTTTTCTTTTCGAAGATACATAATATCCATAGCGAGAAGTAAAAAATCTAATCCCATCATGTTAGGATGAGTCCATCCAAAGAAAGTACGTGTTCTTCCACCAATCCAGATGTTGATCTCATTTATCATCAGTCCCATAAATGGTAAAGTAAAAAACAGAATACATCTTACAATGCGAATATACAAATCTAATTTTACGATTTTTCGAATTTCTATATTTTTGGCACAAAACAGTAACATCATGGTTCCGAAAATATTATAGAAATCAAAATTATATTGATAGCTTTTGCAGCAGAGATAGAATAGGAGCATCAGGAAAATCCAATCGAGAATAGAATTTTTTTGTAAAATATTTTTTATTAGCAGCATAAAAAGCAGAATATGATAAAATACAACAAGTTGTCCCATATAAGCTGGAAATGTCTTTCTCATAAAACTAAAAAGAGGATAGTAAAGACCTAATAAAAAATAAACAGGATAGAGTAATGCACTGGAAAATTTATCTCGCTTCTGCAGCGTTTCAATTAATAAGTTCATGAATTGTCTCCTCAATAAATGTTTGATGAGGAGAATTATAGCATAAGATTACCGTTAAGAAAAGAAAAAGGATAGAAATTCGATGGTATAGTTCTTGCGATTGGGATTTATAGTGAGTATAATATATACAGTTTGTATTTTGATGGAGGCAGAATGGGAAAATTAATCAGTATAGTTATTCCATGTTACAATGAGGAAAAGACGATAAATATTATATGTGAAGCTATACAAAAAACTATGGAACAAGTGGATGATATGGAGTATGAACTATTACTTGTTAATGATGGCTCATCAGATGATACATTAGAAAAAATGCAGAAACTGGCAGAAAAAAATACAAGGATAAAGTATTATTCTTTTTCAAGGAATTTTGGCAAAGAAGCGGCAATTTATGCAGGATTATGTAATGCAAAGGGTGACTATGTTGTTACAATGGATGCTGATATGCAGGATCCACCAGAATTGCTGCCAAAGATGTTAGAAATACTAGAGACGGAACCATACGACAGCGTTGCAACAAGAAGAGTGTCAAGAACAGGAGAACCGCTAGTGAGATCTGCATTTGCCCGTATTTTTTATAAACTGATCAATCGAATTTCAGATGCAGAAATTGTAGATGGGGCAAGAGATTATCGTTTGATGACAAGGGCGATGGTACAAAGTGTACTATCGTTGTCAGAATACAATAGATTCTCAAAAGGAATATTTGCATGGGTAGGGTATCGCACAAAGTGGATTGAGTATGAAAATGTTAAAAGAGTTGATGGAGAGACCAAATGGAGTTTCTGGAAGCTGCTGAAATATTCGATAGATGGTATCGTGAATTTTTCAAATGTTCCATTGATGATATCATCATATCTTGGGATTGTTATGACGTTCGTATCTTTCCTTGCAATTGTATTTATTATAGTCCGAAAGATGATTTTTGGGGATCCCGTAAGTGGATGGCCGTCTTTGGCATGCATTATTACTTTTGTAGGTGGGATTCAGTTGTTTTGCATGGGAATTATGGGGCAATATTTGTCAAAAACTTATATGGAAGTAAAAAAGAGACCACATTATGTAATCTGCTGCACCAATGATGATGAGGCACAGAAGAATAAGTGAGTAGAAAGAGGAAAGAAAATGAAAAAAAAATTAGTTACATTCGGGATAAGCTATTGTATTGTGTTTTTAAATGTATTTATGACAATTATTTTTGGACCTGCTGAAATTTTTATGGGAAATTATAAAGATTTTGGAGTGATTTACAGTGAGTTTGGATGGACATTTTTGATTGGCGGAATCATTGGCTCAATTGTAATAGCTGCCATTATCGCTTTGCTCCCAGAAGTGCTTAGAATAATAATTTTAAGTATAGGGTTTGGTGTTGGAGTAGCGTGTTATATTCAGGGGATGTTTTTAAATAAAGGGTTGGACATGCTTGGAGCTACTGCTGAGGGATATCATGCAGGAAAGACTGAGATGATTCAGAATGGCGCAATCTGGATGATGATTATTGTTATAGCATTGGCATTGTCATTTGTATTGAAAAAGTATCGTGTTAAAATAGCAGTATTTGGTTCTCTTTTCTTGATTGCCATTCAAATGAGTGGGTATATTTCTTTGTTTTTTACAGCTGACAAGGAAGCATTTCAATATGCGGAAGGGGAACTGTGTCTGTCAGGAGAAGAACAGTTTACTGTATCATCCAATGAGAACATCATAGTTTTTATTTTAGATAATTTTTCGTCAGAATGGCTTGCAGAAGCAAAGCAGGAGATTCCAGGATTGACGGATGGATTGGTAGACTTTACTTATTATAATAATGCTGATTGTAATTCGTATAGTACATATCCGTCATTGGTAAGACTGGTTACAGGACATGAACTTAATCCAACAGTAAGTGTGGATGACTATATTACGGAATGTTGGAATAACGAAAAGACAGATGATTATTACAATCTGTTACATGAACATGGCTACAAAGTTAATGTTTATACACCGGAACTGCCAATTATATGTGGATCAAAGACATTGTCACTTGCAACAGGAAAATTGGACAATATCGCGCAGGAAAGTGACTCAATACAGGTAAATCATAAGCTTCTGTATAAGACTTTGATTAAGATGTCAGCTTACAGATATGCACCAAAATGTTTGAAATCAAGATTTAATGTTGGAATGAATGAATATTCAGAAATTGTTTCCTATGCGGACAATGTGATTGCAACGTCAAATCCAAATTTTTATAATACATTAGTCGAAAATGGTCTTAAAGTAGATGACAGCAGTAACTATTATCAATTTATTCATTTGAATGGTACACATGAATTTATTAATGATGAAAATTGTCAGTACGCAGATGGAGCGTCACGGACGCAGACGATTCAAGGGATATTTCTGATGCTGAATGAATATTTAAATCAGCTGAAAGCGGCAAATGCTTATGATAACTCGACGATTATTATCACGACAGATCATGGAGTAGCCAGAAATATGCAGCCAATTTTCTTTATAAAAGAAAAAGGACAAAAACATGACAGTGTGCAGGAGAGTAATGCGCCGATTTCGTTGAATGAATTTGTTCCAACAATCGTAAATGCATTAGGAGAGGATCATAGTGAATTTGGATTCTCTATTTATGATTTCTCAGAAAATGAAGTCAGGGAAAGAACTGTATACGAGAGATCTCAGGATGATGCATATCCGGCAGTGAAAAGATACGATGGAGGAAATGCGGGACAGAATGTTTATCATGTGTATACTTATAGAGGCAATCTATATGACTTCCAGTATGTATATGATAATGGAATATATGATGTAATTCCGATGGTGGATTCGTATTTTTAAATGAAAGGAGATAGAGATGAAAAAGACCAAAGATAGAATAGTTTCAATAATAGCACTATTAGTTACAGTACTGTATCCTTGTTTGTTTATGTATTTTCAAAATGTGGATGAGGGAAATTTTAAAGAGATTTTACCGGCAGTCGGAAAGTTTTTATTGGTTACTGGAATTGTATTTATCCTGGTGCTGGCAATTATAAAAAGATTTTCAAAGGCGGCTTTGTATACAATATTGTCAATGATTGCTTTTATGAATTTTAATACAGTTTTAAACGCACTTAGAAAAATAATTCCTAAAATGCGTACAATTTATTTTCTGGTTGTCCTGGGTTGTTTTTTTGTGGTACTTTTATATATTTTTATAAAAAAAGTTGCAGATGGAATGATTGCATTAAAAATAATTGGACTTGTGTTTACAATTTTAATTGTAATAAATTTTGTGTCTGCTATTCCAGCTATCACAAATAGATATTTTTCGGAAAAAACAGTTGGTAGTGATGATGCTATAACAGCATTTAAATTTGAGGACACGAAGCCAAACGTATATTATTTTATTTATGATGAGTATGGGGGATATGAAAATCTGCAAAGATATTATGATTATGATAACGGATCTTTCTATGATGATTTAAAGGCTGCAGGAGTGAACGTTTCATATTCTAGTAGAAACACAGAGTCGATATTTACATCAACGATTGTACCGAATCTTATGAATTTATCTTATGTAGCAAGTGATGATGGATATTCGATTGATAATATTGCATTAACTGAAAATGCATCATTACTAAAATTGTTTCAAAATAATGGATATACAGTTAACATGATTGATCATTTGGGCTTTTTAAAAACAGCAGGTTGCAATGTCTTGAATGATGATTTGGAGGGGGATACGATTTCAACTTATCTTATTAATAACAGTGCTTTAAAACAAATTGAGTCGGTGATGAAAGAACTGTATAAGAGAAGTCATGGAGATAGTATGTCCTATGAAAGTTATACTAGAAATATATTAGAACTTATGGAAAATTCTCCTGATTATATAGCAAAGAATCAGCCAACATTAACGATTGGCTATATACAGTCGCCTCATGATCCAATTATGTTTCGAGAAGATGGATCGGCATTGCCGGAAAATCAATGGCATAACTGGAAGGACAAGCAGTTATATATAGGACAGTTAAAATATATAAGTCAAACTATCGAAAATGTAATACAAAATATAAAAGAATCAGATCCAGATGCGTTAGTCATTATACAATCCGATCATGGATCCAGGTATCCGTATTGGATGGTGGAAGATTTTGATGCAGAAGCGTATGATGAACAAGAAGAAAATTTTTATATGCAGAATATTTTGAATTGCGTTTATTATAAAGGAGAAACGATAGACATAGAAGGAGAAAATGGAATAAACACACTTAGAAGAACCTTGAATTATGTTTTTGGAACAGATTATGAAATGTTAGACTCGGAAGAGTGTGTGAAAACATATTTATAATTGGACTATGCGGAGTGATTTGCATGAGTACATAAGAGGAGAGGAAGATGTTATTTAATTCATATGGTTTTATAGTGTTTTTACCAATTGTTGTTCTTGTTTATTTTTTGTTGCCGAAAAGAATAAGTTATATATGGCTTTTGGCGGCAAGCTACTATTTTTACATGGGGTGGAATGCAAAGTACGCACTTTTACTTTTGGCTTCAACAATAATTACATATGTATGTGGCGTTTTGATTCAATGGCTGAATGACAGGCATCCGGATAAAATAAGTACTAAAAAGTGGGTGGTGGCGGGAAGTTTTATATTGAATCTTGCAATACTGTTCTTTTTTAAATACTTCAATTTTACAATTGAAAGCATTAATGCTGTGTTAAGTCATACAAGCTTACCGGCAGTAAACACATCTTTGGATGTTTTGCTTCCAGTTGGAATTTCTTTTTATACTTTTCAGGCACTTGGATATACCGTGGACGTATACCGGGGCGAGATCAAGGCAGAACGCAATTTCTTCCGGTATGCATTGTTTGTGTCGTTTTTTCCACAGCTTGTAGCAGGACCAATAGAACGGTCAAAGAATTTACTGACACAGTTGCGTAATCCGAAACCATTCAGCTATGAGAGAATGTGCGATGGAGTAATGTTGATGATCTGGGGATACTTTTTAAAACTTGTCATAGCAGACCGTATTTCTATTTTTGTGGATAATGCGTATGCCAATGTCGGGGTGTACGATGGAAAGTATCTTTTGATTGCCAGTATGCTTTTTGCAATTCAGATTTATTGTGATTTTGCTGGATATTCCACAATTGCAATTGGAGCAGCAGAGGTAATGGGATTCCAGTTAATGGATAATTTTAATTGCCCATATTTATCACAGTCTGTCGCAGAGTTTTGGAGAAGATGGCATATTTCACTTTCTTCCTGGTTTAAGGACTATCTTTATATTCCGTTGGGTGGAAATCGGAAAGGAAAAGTTAGAAAATATATTAATATTATGATTGTATTTCTGGTAAGTGGACTTTGGCATGGAGCAAATTGGTCTTATGTTATCTGGGGTGGGTTGAATGGAATTTATCAGGTGATAGGGGCAGTTTTTACACCTTTCAGAAATAAAATCAGGGAAAAATTACATCTAAAAAAGAATTTCTTTCCGTTGATGATCATTTATATAGTGGTAACCTTTGTATTGGTAGATTTTACATGGATTTTCTTTCGTGCGGATACAGTGCAGCATGCATTTGCGGTGATCCAAAGTATTTTTAATATGAATAATCCGGCATTGTTGGCGAATGGGGCACTTTATGATATGGGACTGAGCAGACCGAATTTTATAGTTCTTGGTGTTTCACTATTGATATTATTAACAGCAGATATATGTAAATATCGTGGGATTAAGATTCGGAGCATGATTTTAAATTCTAATATCGTTGTAAGATGGATCGTTGTTATTACTGGAATTCTTGGCATTTTAGTGTTTGGAATCTGGGGAAGTGGATATTCTGCGACTAATTTTATTTATTTTCAGTTTTAAAGCTGTAGTAGTATTAGAAGGAACAAAGCGTCTGGAAGAGGAAAAATGAAAACTATTAATAATTTTATTAAAATCATTATTTTTCTGGTGGTTTTGAATGGTGGAATACTTTTGATAACATATGTACTTACACCTAAAATACCATCATTTTACAGGGAAAAGCATTATGATGCTGTTTTTTTTGGAACAAGCCAGTCATATTGTTCTTTTGATCCTTTGATTTTTGATGAATATGATTTGAAAACATATAATCGTGGCAGACAGCAGCAGACGATGAATTATACTTATTATTATATCAAAGATGCATTGGATGTATGCGATATTGATGTTGTAGTTCTAGAGGTTTTTGGGATGTTTTATGAGGAAGATGATACGGGGTTTATAAGTGAAGGAGTAAGAGATTCGTCACTGAATGATATGAGAATGTCGGAAACTAAGATAGAGGCAATCAGAGAGTGTGTTCCAGAAGAAATGCAAATAAGTTATTTTTTTCCATTGGATAAATATCACTTCAGATGGGAGGAATTAGATTATGCTTCCTGGAATGGATTTTATAACAGTGCATTAAAGCCATATTATGAGGAAGCAGATCGGGGATATAAGCGTTGGACAGAATCGGAAGTATGTGTGGATGATTATTGGAGTATTGCTTTTTCAGAAATTCGAAGAGATGTGTATGCAGGGAATATCAAGTATTTAGATAAAATCTATGAACTGTGTCAGAAAAAAGGAGCAAAATTGATATTAGTTAAAGCACCATTGCCATGTTATGACAGAGTGATTGAAGAAACGAATACTGTTTCAGACTGGGCGGAAGAACATGATATAGAATTAATCAATTATATGAGATTACAGGATGTTCTTGAACTGAATTTTTATACAGACAGTCTGGATGGCGGAACTCATCTGAATGAAAGTGGTGCTGGAAAGGTATCAAAGCATCTTGCAGCATATTTAAAAGAAAATTATTTTGAATGATAGTTTGATTTAGGACTAAAGTGAAAGAATAGTTTGTGGGGATACAAATGAAAAAATTAATTAGTTTGATGAAAGTACTTATTTTTTGTGGAATTTTGGCTGGAAGTATTTGTGGAATTACGATAGCATTGCTTCCAAGAATACCGGACTTTTACAAGGAAGAACATTGGGATGCAGTGTTTTTTGGAACGAGTCAGAGCTATTGCACCTTTGACCCGGAAATATTTGATGAGTATGGTTTGAAAACGTATAATCGTGGCAGACAGCAGCAGACAATGAATTACACGTATTATTATGTCAAGGATGCGCTGGATAACAGTGATATTGATGTGGTTGTGTTAGAGATATTTGGAATGTTTTATGATGAGGATGATACTGGGTTTACGAGCGAGGGAGTGAGAGATTCCTCATTAAATGACCTACGATATTCAGATATAAAAGTGGAAGCAATAAGAGATTGTGTGCCGGAAGATTTGCAGTTGGATTATTTGTTTCCTTTAGTCAAGTATCATTACAGATGGGAGGAATTGGATTATTCGTCTTTTGAAGGGTGGAAAGAGAGCTTTATGAATTCATATTTTACAGAAGAGGGACGAGGATTCAAACATTGGGCAGGAGCGCAGCCGTGCGGATATGCGTCATGGGATACTATTTTTTCGGAGCAGAGAAGAGAAGTATATGAGAAAAACTTTGAATATCTGGATAAAATTTATGAATTATGCAAAGAGAAGGGAGCAGAACTGGTTCTGGTGAAGGCCCCATTTCCATGCTACGACAGGACAGTTGAGATGACAAATACAGTAATGGATTGGGCAGATGAAAATGATGTGGAATTGATCAATTGCATGAAGGTGACAGATGTGATCGGATTGAATTTCGAGGAAGACAGCCTGGATGCAGGGACACATCTGAATGAAAGTGGTGGCAGAAAAGTATCACAGTATATTGCGGAGTATTTAAAAGAAAATGTATTGAAATAAAATTCAATTATAGAAAAATGATACACTAGATGGATATTTATGCAAGCTGGAGAATTAGATAAATTACTGAAAAGTGTTCTGATTATATATGTAACATTGACAACAATGAATGCTAGTACTATACTTCAACAAGATTTATGTATTTAGGAGAAAAAGTATGATCACAAAAAGAGAATTTGATACGTTGGTACTTCTGACAGAGACAAAAGAGGTTGTATCTCAGAAAGATATGGCAGAGCGGTTAAAAATTTCAGCTGAAGCCGTGAATAAGACAGTCAAAGAATTAACAGAAAAAAACTATTGCGAAAATGGACGGATCACACAGGCTGGTCTGGATGCATTGGAACCTTATCGTGTGAAGAGAGCAGTATTTGTTGCAGCAGGCTTTGGAAGCCGGATGGTGCCGATCACTTTGAATACGCCTAAGCCGCTTGTCAGAGTCAATGGAACGCGTATTATTGATACACTTCTTGATGCAGTGGTAGAAGCTGGAATTCCTGAGATTGTTATTGTGCGTGGATATCTGGGAGAACAGTTTGATCAGCTTCTTTATAAATATCCGAACATCAGATTTGTTGAGAATCCGATTTATAATGAAGCAAATAATATTTCCTCCGCTGTATGTGTCAGATATCTTCTGCAGAATGCGTATGTTTTGGAAGCAGATTTACTGCTCCGTAATAAAAAACTGATCCGTAAGTATGAATATGAAACAAATTTCTTGAGTATTCCGGTGGAGTCCACGGATGACTGGTGTTTTGCAACCGATCATAATGGTGTGATCACAGAAGAAAAAGTAGGTGGTACTGACTGTCATCAGATGGTTGGAATTTCCTACTGGAGTGAAGCAGATGGAATCAAGCTTGCCAATGACTTAAATGAGGTTTATTTATCGCAGGGTGGAAAAGAGCGCTATTGGGAGCAGGTGCCGCTTGTTTATAAAAAGGAAAATTACCAAGTGCATGTTCGTGAATGTATTGCAGAGGATATTACAGAGATTGATACATTTAACGAATTAAAGGCAATTGATAATCGTTATGTCACAGGTTGATAAAAAAGAGAGAAATATGAGTAATTATAAAAAAATGATAATCAGGGACAACTTCAGAGACAGTTAAGTCCTACACATGAATGGGCAATGGCACTTGGTGCAAAAGTATCCAAATGCAGGCGGCGGATTTACTTTTACCAAGATGTACTTTGACAGAAATACGGCATATGCTTGTGGATGGTTTCTGGTAGTGGCTTATTTGACAAATGTTCCAATGAATTCGACTGCAATTGGTCTAATTGTCGATGGCTTAGATGGATCAGCAGATATTTTAAAATGGGGGTTGCATTATCAGGTGGCCGGTAAGATGTCTGGCTTGGAGAAATGTTGCTTGCTATGGGAATATTGATTTTATTTGGAATATTGAATATTCTTGGCGTGAAGAAGGCGGGGATTGTACAGACGATTCTCGCAGCATTGCTAGGCATTTCTGTTGTGACATTGACGATAGCAGCCTTAGTCAGCAGTAAGACATCTTTGGCAAATATGGCTCCATGGTGGGGGTTTCATAAGTCTGATGTCATTGCTGCATGGACAAATGGAAATTATACATCGATTGACAAGTTCGCTAACAGTGGAACAGTTGGTGCGGTATCAGCTGTACTGGCGACTTTTGTCATTGCACCTTGGGCATATGTAGGATTTGATACCATACCGCAGGCGGCAGAAGAGTTTAAATTCTCTTACAAAAAAGTGAGTTAACAACTATTATGTATCATTAAGATAAAAAGTTTAAAGAAAATGTTTGCTCCTGCATAGCATTGTTGAAAGAGGCTGTGAAAAAAGAATAGTCCCGAAAAAAAGAAAGACCAAGAGTTTATAATGAACTCAAGGTCTTTCTTTCTGTTATA
>OCSH01000052.1_pt1 | contig 143261 bp, 136 predicted proteins | sample 1538371 | NCBI WGS metagenome assembly OCSH01 (sample SAMN04571687, study PRJEB22368) | human gut metagenome | biome: human gut; material: stool | host: Homo sapiens | place: Luxembourg | collected 2012-06-01 | reverse complement strand
ATGACAAGTCCAACGGTTTCTATCGCCGCCAGCTGTTGCTCACCACTAAGGAAAAACCTGTTGGCCGGGTGGATGATCCTTTCCTCATTGACAAGATGCGGGGTGAAAAAGAGGGTATCCTGCTTTGGGCATTGGAGGGGCTGCATCGGCTGATTCGGAACAACTATCAGTTTACCATCAGCGAACGCACTGCGGCAAATCTGAAAGAAGCAATGGAGCAGGGCAATAATATCCTGGGCTTTCTCAAATCCGAGGGTTACTTTGAAATTCGGCAGGGGACCAAGTGCAAGTCTACCGATTTCTATAAGGTCTATGAACGCTGGTGTCTGGACAATCTGGAAAAGCCACTGGCGGCTTCTACCTTTATCCATCACCTGAAAGATAATCAAAAAAGTCTGGGCATCGTCTATGATGATAAGTGCATTGGCACAAATCGGGGCTTTCACAATGTAGACGTTGACCTGTTTTTACCCGTTGATGTTCCCAGTCCGTGGGATTAAAAAATAGAATCAACTTGAAAAAGCCCTGCTCAGCCTGCTCACAGTGTGCAATAGGCGCAGGATGAGCAGAGTGAGCAGGTGATTTTGAATTTATATCAAAAATAAAACATGGAGGTTTTGCCTATGAACAAATCTCGGCCTGTTGCGACCGAAACTGTGAAATCTTTGGATTATACGAAAAATATATTGCAGACCATTCCGAATAACGATACAATGGAAGTGGTCACTCAAACCAATGCCGTCAAGTCTCCGACTGACAGCCTGAAAGCCACAACACTGGTGTACACGGTGGAAGAGATCGCACAGATGCTGTCCATCAGCCTGCGCTCTGCTTACAACCTGTGCAACAGCACCACCGAATTCCGTGTTCTGCGGGTAGGCGGAAGCATCCGCATCCCGAAAGACAGCTTCGATGCGTGGCTCCGGGCAGCTTGAAAAAGGAGATAACGTATGGCATATATTACGAAACGCGGCAGCTCCTATGGCGTCCGCTATACTTATCAAGACGAGCAGGGTAAAAACTGCAACAAATGGGAAAGTTTTTCCACGAAAGAGGAGGCAACAAATCGCAAAAAACAAATCGAACACGAACTTGCAAACGGAACGTTTCTGATTCCGTCCACCATCACCGTCAAAGAGTTTTTGATGGAGTGGCTTCCCAAACAGTGCAACAAGCACAAATGGGCACCCTGCACCTATCAATCCAATCTGGGAACCGTTCAGAACCTTATTATTCCGTACATCGGCGATATGCAGATGCAAAAGCTCAAGCCCTACCATCTGGAGGACCTGTATGCTACTCTTGGCAAAACGCCCTGCGGCCAGTATCTTGAGGGCAAAAAGCAGGTGCTTTCGGAAAAACAGCAGCAGCGGCTTCTCTCCGGCACGACCATCCACGAGGTGCATCGCCTGCTGCGGACAGCGTTCCAATACGCGGTGGAGTGGGGCATCCTCATCAAAAGCCCCGTTCCGGTGGACAGCCCTAAAAAGTCGATTCAGGAGCGTGCCATCTGGGATGCGGACGAGATGTGGGCCGCACTTGCCAGCATGGAGGACCCCATTCTGCATCTGGCAGTCCATCTTACGCTGGTGGGCGCACTGCGTGAGGGAGAAGTCGCTGGCCTGACTCCGGAAGATCTTGATTTTGATGGAGCAGACGGCACCGGCACATTCCGCATCAACAAGTGTATGCAGCGTGTCCAAAAAGCATCGCTGGCGAAAACGGGCAAGGGCTGCATCTTGCAGGAGTTTGAGGACAAGCGCGAGGGCAGTACCACAACGCTGGTGCTCAAAAAGACCAAAACAGCATCTTCCAACCGAACCATTTTCATGACAGCCGTGCTGAAAGAGGAATTGAAGCACTGGCTAAAGCGTTTGGAAATGGACGAAGCCGTTGAGCCGGAACGCTACCGCAACAGTGGGATGCTCCTGCGCTTGCCCAACGGTTTGGCGGTAGAGCCGATCCTCATCCGCAAGAAGTTCATCAAGTGGCAGGACGAGCACCCGGAGTTCACCCGCATTGTGTTTCACGGTCTGCGGCATTCCAGTGCCACCTATCAACTGATGATCTCCGGCGGCGATGTGAAAGCGGTACAGGGCACAACGGGCCATGCCAGCGCTAATCTTCTGGTCAACACCTATGCACACATCCAGCAGGATTCCCGTAAAAAGCTGGGCAAAAAGTTCGAGGAAGGCTTCTACAAGCCGGGAGCAACACTTGTGCAGGCTGCCCCGGTTGAAGCAGAACCGACCATCTCCGTGTCGGCACTGCTGGAGCTTCTGAAGGACGCAGACCCCACCGTAAAAGCGCAGCTTCGCCTGGCTCTGCTGACCTGAATTGCAAAAAATAGCACGAGTTGCAGAGTAATTCACAGACTTACTCCATCTGACACGAAAAATGTGGACCGTGCAAAAATCGTGCAGAGACCGTGCAAACGGCGTACAAAAAGAAAATTCCACGAAGAATCTTACGATTCTTCGTGGAATTTTGGTGCGCTCGAGGGAACTCGAATCCCTGGCCCTCTGATTAAAAGTCAGATGCTCTACCGGCTGAGCTACGAGCGCATATGATACTGATACAATATTCAAAATATTGCCGTATTATATTACCATACCTGCCGCAAAAAAGCAAGCCTTCGGGGCAAAAAACTTTCTTTCACAAAATCTGCGGGCGCTGGCACGAACTTCCCCTTTACAAATCCGGCAAGAATCAGTACAATCAAATCATGTACACTGTATGCCGATCCCGGCGGGCGGCGGCGCGGAGAAGTGCACGCCCGGCCGATGCAATAGGAGGTCTGTTTCGCATGAAAATTTCTCGACGGTCCGTACTTCGTTACTCTGGGCTGGCGGCCGCTTGGCTGGCGCTGACCGGCTGCACCCCCACCGGCAATGCTTCGCTGGGCAGCAGTCTGCCCGCGTGGATGCAGAAGGCGCTGCGCGTCTCGCCCGCTGATTCGTCGGCTGCGTCGTCAGCCGCTTCCAGTGAGGCGTCCTCTGAGATGGCTGCCTCCTCCCTGCCCGCGAGCGAGCCGCTCGACCCCGGCTTCGGCGTGATGCCGAGCTATGACGCCAATCCCCTGACCGGCGAAGAGCGCAGCGGCAACGACCGGATCGTGGGCGTCATGGTCAACAACATCTGCAACTCTGAAAGGCAGAACGCCCGCCCCCAGCGCGGCATCGCCTCCGCCGACCTGCTCATCGAGAGCAAGGTCGAGGGCGGCATCACCCGCTTCTGCGCGGTGTATTCCAGCGTGGACAACATCCCGGAGATCGGCCCCATCCGCTCCGGCCGCGACCAGTTTTTGCAGTTGCTCATGCCGTGGAACGCCCTGTATTACCACGACGGTGAAAGCATTTTCTGCACCCAGTTCATCAACGTCTACAACTACTCCGGCCTGAACATCGGCGGCAAGAGCTACTTCAATACCCCGATCCATCCCCATGTGGCCCACCGCATCAAGCGCAGTGAGAACGTCGCCTACGAGCACACCGAGTTCACCTCCGCCAAGGAGATCAAACAGGCGGCCAACGATGCCGGCATCAGCCTGAGCTACCCGTATGAGGGCACCTTCTTCCGCTTTGCCGACTACCGCACCAAGGCCGTGAACACCCTTGAGGGCACCCCCGCCGCCAAGAGCATCAGCATCACCCACTCGGCCAGCTACAAGACGAGTTTCGCCTACAACAGTTGGAACAAAAACTATAAGATGTCGATGTACAGCAACCGCACCAAAAAGTTCGAGTCCACGGTGGACGAGCTGACCGGCAAGCAGCTAGCCTTCGACAATGTGGTGGTCTGCTTTGCCAATATTGCGGCCTACGCGGGCGACTCCCACGATGTGCAGGAGGCCCAGTACGTGCAGGGCGGCGAGGCCTACCTGTTCACCCGCGGCGGCGTCCAGACCGGCCGCTGGGAAAAGAACCATCCCACCCAGCCCCTGAAGCTCTACACCGACAGCGGTGAGGAGATGACCCTGAACCGCGGCAAAACCTACTTTGCCCTCGTGGACGACGACGAGTGGGCCAATTTCAGCTACCAGTAAATCACCCGCCCTTCAGGGCAGAAGAGGAACAACATGAAATTTTGGAAGCGGACTGCTTTGTGCCTTGCGCTCTGCGCCGCGCTCTTGGTCGGCTGCGCCCCCGCGCGGGATGCGGCTGAGTCCGACACGCCCGCCGATCCCCTCACCGGGCAGGAACTGCTCTGGCCGGGGCAGCGGCCGGTGGCGGTCACCATTGAAAACGATCCTTCCAGCACGACCCAGTGGGGGCTTTCCACGGCGTCGGTGGTGCTGGAAGCCCTGACCGAGACTCAGACGCCCACCAGCCTCTGTCTGGTCTACCCCGCCGTGGACGCGGTGCCGCAGGTCGGCCCGGTCAGCGCGGGGCAGGACCTGTACTGGCGGCTTCTGGTAGGCCAGCAGGTGCTGCCCGTCCAGCGCGGCGGCGGAGCCTTTGACCAGAACTATCTCGATTACTACTCCCTGCGGGCCGTGGATGCCTTGGAGACCGGCACCAACGCCTTCTCCTGCGATGGCGCATGGAGCAACAGCCCCCTGTGGTACACCAGCGGCAGCGCCTTGGCCGGAGTGCTGGACAAGCTGAACATCTCTTCGGTGCTGACGGAATCCCGCCTGACCGACGCAGCCGCCAGCGGCAGCAGCGAAAGCGAGACGGAGACCACCGTTCTCTCGGTCCCGGCCCTGCTGCCCCAGCAGACCGAGGGCCACCTGCCGGACGCCGCAGCATCCGACGCGGTCAGTGTCCGCGTGCAGTTCGACGCCTCCAACGCCACCGGCTTTTCCTACGATGCCGACAGCAGCACCTACAAGATGCTCCACGCCGACGGCACGCCCCAGCTCGATGCCAACAACGGCCAGCAGGCGGGCTTCGACAACCTGCTCGTCCTGTTCAGCGCCTCGGCCCTGCGGGACGACGGCCTGACCCTCGACTACGACCTGACCATGGGCGGCGGGGTCTGGCTCAACGGCGGGCACCTGTGGCCGATCACATGGACGCAGGGCAGCGACACCACCTTTTTCTTCTACGACGCCGATGGCCAGCCGCTGACCCTGACCGCGGGCAGCAGCTACATTGCTCTTGTCTCCAGCCTCACCGGGCAGGAGCTCATGGTACTGAACTCCGCCGGGGAGAGCCTGACCCCTGCGCTCGCCACCGAGGCGGACTCCGCTTCCATCAACCCCTGACGACCAAAAACACCCTCGCGGGCTGTGTGTGCAGCTCACGAGGGTGTTTTTTCGTTTTTCTGTTACAAGTCCACCACGCTGCCGACCTCGGCGGGGGTGGTGGGGACGGCGCCCAACTGGACTTCGTCCACCTCCCGGCGCACCACGAAGTGCATGGTCTGGCCGGAAGCAAAATCGGGCTGGTAGGTCAGTTCCAGCGTGGTCCAGTTCTCCGGCGTCTCGCAGAAGCAGTGGAGCATGGCCCCGCGGCCCGCGGCCAGATTCAGCGTAAAGGCCGAGGCGTCTGCGGCATTTTCGCCGTAGAGCGGGGCGGCGAAGCTGCCGCAGCGGACGGCCTTGCCATCGCAGACCGCCGTCAGCCCCGTGCCCAGCCGGTACAACTGGTCAGTGGTGGTCATATCGCGGCTCTGCAGATAGCTCGTGCCGACGGCCAGCGCCTTGGCCGAGAGGTTCTCCACCGACAGGTACACAAGGGTGCTGCCCAGCTCCGGCGCAGGGGCATAACCCAGCAGCTCGACGGCAGCCTTGCCGTCCAGCAGAGCCGGTTCGCCCTCATAACAGGGGGCCAGTGCCGCAGCCGAAACGCCGGTGAGCAGGGCGGCAGCCAGACTGACCGCACCGGAACCGGCACATTTCAGGAACGAGCGGCGGGACAGGGATTGGGACATCGGGGATTCCTCCTAACGGAATAGTTCTCCTTATACAATAGTAAATTCCGGGCAGCCTGTCAAGGGATTTGCCCGGAATTTTACCAAGCCTTATTCAAACGCTTCGTTTTCTTCGTTCTCGGCCTGACCGCGCAGGGTGTCGGCGTAGCCGAAGGGCACGATGTCGATGGCCTCCACAAGGCGGTCCCGCATCCAGAGCTGAACGTCGGTCTGGACGGTGTAGCCGCAGCCGGGGTCGGCCATCCACTGTTCCGGGTGGCGGCTGGGCAGGGCCCGCTGGCTGAGCATACTCATGATAACGCCGCCGTGGGTCACACAAGCCGCCTCGGTAACGTCCATCCGGATCATATACTCAAACAGCTTGAGCAGCGTCTCGGAGCAGCGGGCGTGGAACTTCTCGGTGGGCTCGGCTCCTTCGGGCACGAAGCCGGAGCCGGGGGTGATCCACTTCTTGAAGTCCTCATCCTTGACCAGCTCCTTGACGGGGCGGTTCTCGAAAACGCCGAAGCCCGCCTCCCGCAGATCGTGGACCGAGAACTGATGGGTCGCGTTGGGGAAGAGGATGTTCGCCGTTTCCACCGCGCGCATCAGCGGCGAGGAGAAAACAGTGTCCACCTGCGGATACTCGAACCGCTCCTTCAGGTCGGCCAGCTGGGCGCGTCCCTCGTCGCACAGGGGGATATCCGTGCCGCTGCCGATGTACAGCCCCTGCAGGTTTCCGGCCGTGATGCCGTGGCGGATGAGATGCAGCTTAAATGTTTTCATCGTCAAAAACACCTCGATTTTCGCAAAGTTCGTCGCATTGTGCTAAAATTTTTGTGCGCAGCGGGCAGCCTGCCCTTTCTGCGCAGCACAAAATATACGCCAGTTTCTTCTTAGTTTAACATAGATATGGTGGTTTGAGCAAGACCTTTGACAAAAATGACGAAATCCGACAGGAAATTCCGTCATTTTGCTCGCTTTACAAGTCGTTTTCCGTTGTGTATAATCAACATGCTGTAAACCAAAAATCAAAGAAGTCTCATATTTTCACTGAGGAGCCAAAGATCATGGAATTCAATCGTATCATCAAACTGCTGCGCAAGGAGCGCGGCATCACCCAAAAGCAGGCGGCGGAGGATCTCGGCGTCTCGCAGGCGCTGCTCTCCCACTACGAAAAGGGTATCCGCGAGTGCGGTCTGGATTTCGTGGTCCGCGTGGCAGATTACTATAATGTATCCTGCGATTATCTGCTGGGCCGCTCGGCGGAGCGCAACGGCATGATGCTGACCGCCGACGAGCTGCCCAACCCCGACAAGATGAAGGACAACGTCTATCACGGCAGCGTCCTGCCCACCATGAACAAAAAGCTGATCTCCAACGGCCTGAATGTCCTCTACGCCAAGATCGCCGAATGCCACAGCAAAGCCCTGACCACCGAGGTCAGCAGCTACCTGATGATGGCGGTGGCCAAGATGTTCCGGCTGCTCTACTCCGCCGAGCCCCACAACGCGCCCAGCCTGTTCAGCGTGGAGGCCCGCCGCTGGCCCGGCTACTCCAGCGCCGTGATGCAGATGAACGAAGCCAATGTCGAAGCCCTGCTGGCCGGGGAGGACGTGGGCACGGGCGAGGGGGTCAAGGACCCGTCCTGCCTTGCCATGACCACCGAGAGCCTGACCCGCGAATTCCCGCTGTACACCCCCAGTCTGCTCAATCTGGTCAAGACCAGCGAGACCCGCGTCAAGGGCATCAGCCCGGAGCAGTGACGGCTCCGCATGTGAAACTCGTGTTAATTTTTGCCGAAAAGGGTTGCGCTCCATTCCAAAAGATGTTATAAACGAACCAGAGAAGAAAAAGACATTGCCATTTGATAAGGAGGCAGTTTTTATGTCGAACAAGATCTCCCGCCGCTCCTTCCTGAAGGTCTCCGGCGCTTCTGCACTCGCACTGGGCGCCGCTTCCATGCTGGGCGGCTGCCAGTCTTCCAGCAGCAATTCTGTGGAAGTCAAGGTCGGTGATAAGATCAGCAACTGGAACAATCTGGCCGTCCAGCTCACCAGCGTCTTCACGCTGGCCGACGCGCCCGATGTGCCCGGCAGCAAGTACGTTGCCATTCTGGTTACCGCCGTCAACCGCTCCAAGACCGATACCATGGCCATCGGTGCCCAGAACGTCCTTGAGATCGATGCCGCTTACCCGCTGAACACCGAGGAGCTCAAGGCCGCCAACACTGCCCCCTATTTCCACGCTCTGTCCGCCTCCACCACCGACTTTGCCGTGACCGTGGACGGCCAGACCGCCGAAGCCGGCGCTTATGTCGCTCTGTACGACAGCGCCACCGAGACCTTCAACGATTCCCCGAATCTGCCCCCGCAGGGTTCCGGCTACATCGAGCTGGTCTGCATGGTCCCCGCCGATTGGCAGCAGATGACCGTGACCTACACCCCGACCTTCGTTTCCGGCAAGACCCTCACCTTCTCGATGAGCGCTTCCGACCTGTCGAATTCCTGAGTTCCGGGGGACGAAATTTCGTCGCATCGGGTTTCCTTGAGCCGTTTTTGTTCTCAAAAAATCTGTGAAAACCATTGACATCCGCCCATTTTTCGCCTATTGTATAGGCAAGGCCTTTTGGCAAATGATATGTGATCCCATATAAAAGGAGGAACCATCATGTCTTTCGAGTTTTCCCGCCGTAATTTTATGAAATACACCGCTGTGGCTGCCGTCGCTCTGGCGGGCGCAAGCCTGTTCACCGGCTGCAAGAACTCCGGCGATTCCTACAACCTGCTCAAAGAGGGCGCCGGTGAACTGACCGTCCTGCAGGTGACCGCCGCAATGGGCAAGTATGACGACAAGAGCAAGAAATACACCGCTCCCGACATCACCGGTACGACCACGACCATTGAATTTCCCATGAAGATCACCAACAACCGCACCAACCCCATCTATGTCACTCCCAATAATTTCAAGGTGGTCGTCACCAGCAGTGATGGAAAAACCGTCAAAAAGTACTCTGTAACAATTGATGATGATCTGAAGGACACCAATCTGAAGAAGGGTTCTTCCGTTTCTGGTCATGTTAAAACTGCACAGCCGGTTGCTTTAAAGGCAGGCGATGTTGTCGTCCTGACCTACTGCCCCGATCTGCAGTACAACGAGTACTCTCTGAACTGGAAGCTGACCGTTTCCAAGAGCGAGAGTACTTCTACTAGTGGTACCACCTGATTTTTCTCGATCATCTGCATTCTCACCGCCCGGACCCGTTCCGGGCGGTTTTTGTTTGCCCGCTCCTTGGCAAAACATCTTAAATTTGCCTTCCATTTTCGGCAGTTTTGTATCTTGTGCACAGCATTCTTTTCCTTTACAATAGAGACATGGAAAAGGATGGGAGCGCAGCGGCTCAGCACATGCCGCCGCGCTGTTTGTTTTCCGCCCGGAACCGGAATGACGCCGGACTTTTGTAGAACAGGAGTGTTGCAGTTATGATCAACATGGTAAAACTTCCCACCAACAAGAGCAGTCTGTTCCTGCGTGTGGCAAAGGGCCATTTCGCCACCAGCCACAGCCACATCAACTACTACATCGATGTGACCACCCAGAAATCCCGTCTGTCCGAGGCAAAGGCCGTGGCAAAGGAACTGGTGGCCGCCTATCAGCATAATACCATCGTGGACACCGTGCTCTGCTTGGACGGCACGCAGGTCATCGGCACCTGCCTTGCCAACGAGCTGACCAAGGACGGCTTCTCCAACATGAACGCCCACCAGACCATCTACATCATCACCCCGGAGTACACCACCGGCAGCCAGATCATCCTGCGCGACAACCTCGCCCCCATGGTCAAGGGCAAGCATGTGCTGATCTTGGCGGCTTCCATCACCACCGGCTACACCGCACAGGCCGCCATCGAGGCCGTGAACTATTACGGCGGCATGGTCGCGGGTCTGTCCGCCATCTTCGCCACCACCAACGAGTGCCTCGGCATCCCGGTCACTTCCATCTTTGACCCGTCCAGCCTCCCCGATTACGCCAGCTTCGATTCCCGCGAATGCCCCCTGTGCAAGGCGGGCCAGCACATCGACGCCCTCGTCAACAGCTTCGGTTACTCGGCACTGTAACAGGCTGCTTTCCACAGATTCCTTTTGACCGACCTCTTCTGCCCCGCCGCACCGGACACTCCTCTGTTCCCGTGCGGCGGGGTTTTCTTATGTGTCATTTAATTTAACAGTAAATTCACTGTTCTATTGCTTGACTTTTCCTTTACATCCGCATATACTGGAATCAGAAAAACAATGGAGGTGTGTACGATGGCCGATGTTTCGGGTGCACTGCGCAGCACAGTTCCCATTTCGCTGTTCAACCGCGGCCTTGCGGGTAAAGTGTTTGAGGAAGTCCGCCAGCAGGGCGCTAAAGTCGTGATGAAAAACAATGCGCCGGAGTGTGTTCTGCTCTCGCCGGAGGAGTATCTTCGCCTGATCGACGAAGTCAACGACGCCAAGCTCGCTGCCCTTGCCGCGCAGCGGATGCAGCATTTTGACGCCGACAAGGCGATTCCCGCAGAGGAAGTTTACCAGAAGTACGGTATCTCCGACGCCGACCTCGCCGATTTTGACGAGGTAGAATTCGAATGAACTGGAGCGTCGAATTTCTCTCGGAGGCGCAGAAAGATTTTGATGCCCTTGCCGGGAATCAGCGCCTTCTGGTCGCCAAAGCGATCAAAAAAGTCCAACAGAATCCCGTCTCGACCTACGAAGGCGGCTACGGCAAGCCGCTGGGCAGCAAAGGCGGCACCGATTTGTCCGGGCTGTTCAAGATCAAGCTGAAAGCTGCCGGTCTTCGGATCGTCTACAAACTGATCCGGACCGAAACGGAAATGCTCATCGTAGTCATCGGAGCCCGCGCAGATGACGAAGTCTATCAGATCGCCGAAAAGCGGGCCCGCAAAAAACAGCTCTAACGCAAAAAGAGACCGCGCGTGCGGCCTCTTTTTTGCGTTATTCACTTACTTTTTCTTCGGGAACACGAAGGGGTCATGCAGGTAAACCGTGACGAGATAGGCCGCCATGAAGCACCAGATGATCGGCTCGCAGAGGATGACGGCGTTGTACGCGAATTTCGGGATCAGGAGCAGGACGAAGATGATCTTGCCCACCAGCTCGATGACGCTGGAGAAGAGGGGCAGCACCTTGTTGCCGAGGCTCTGCAGCGCATAGCGGGTGGAGAGCAGGACGCCCAGCACCGCGTAGAACGGCGCGTTCCAGAGCAGATACCGCGCGCCGTTTTCCAGCACCACCGGCTCGCTGGAACCGGAGACGAAGGCCACCATCCACGGAGCCGCCGCCCGCATGAGCAGGACGGCGAAGACCGCCACCACGACCGAGTAGAGGTAAATTTCCTTCATGCCCTTGCGGACGCGGTCCGGCTGGCCCGCACCGCAGTTCTGGGAAACGAAGGTCGAACCCGCCGACGCCATGCTCAGCAGCGGCATATCCGTGAACATGAACATCTTGCGGGCGGCGGTGTGGCCCGCGATAACCAGCGTACCCAGACCGTTGATGCCGTATTGCAGGACCACCGAGCCCGCCGAGACGATGCTGCTCATCAGGCCCATGCAGATGCTCTGGCTGAACAGCTCCCAGTACAGGTGCTGGCCGACTTTGAAGTGCTTTTTCTCCGGGAGGAGAAGCTTCACCTTGGCGAAGACGTAGAGGATGCAGAGCAGGACGGACACGCCCTGCGAGATGACGGTGGCCACGGCCGCGCCCTGCACGCCCATGCCCATCTTCGCGATGAAGAGCAGGTCCAGCAGGATGTTCAGGCCCGACGAGAGGAGCAGGAAGACCAGCGGCATAAAGCTGTTGCCGATGGCCCGGAGCAGACCGGCGCACAGGTTGTATGCAAACATGACCATGACGCCGTAATCGATGACGATGATGTAGCGGTAGGCGTCTTCCAGAATCTCCGCCGGGGTGTCCAGCAGCACCAGCAGCGGGCGCAGCCCCACCGCGCCCGCCAGCGTAATGCAGAGGGAGGCGATCAGGCCGATGACGAGAGAGCCCGCCACGGTCTTCTTGAGCAGATCGTCGTCCTGCGCCCCGTAGGAGCGCGCTGCAACGATGGCAAGGCCGTTTCCGATGCCGAGGCCGAAACCGACCAAAAGCTCGTAGATCGAGCCGCAGGAGCCAATGGCGGCGAGGGCGGTGTCGCCCAGCACGTTGCCCACGATCATGGTATCCACCGTGTTGTACAATTGCTGGAACAGGTTCGACACGAAGATGGGCAGCATAAAGATGACAAGGCGCTGGAAGATCGGCCCGTGCATCAGGTCCACATTCATATTGAAAAGCGGTTTTCTTGCGGTCTGGGTCATGCAGTTCCTCCTGTCCGGCCCCTGTGAGCCGGAAAATGACCCTCCCCGCCGAAGGCGGAGAGGGTCATCACATTTTTCTGATTTTTGATCACAGCTCCTGCGATTCGAAGCCGTTGGCGGTCAGCACTTCGACGCTGGTGAAACCCGCTGCCTTGATGGCAGCAGCGGCCTCGTCGAAGTCGAAGGTCAGGCTGGCGGTGTCGTGGGCGTCGGCGGTGATGATGACCTTACCGCCCATCTTCTGCCACTCGCCCAGCAGCCATGCGCCGGGGTAGAAATCCTTGCGGTAGCCGCGGTAGACGCCGCCGGTGTTCACCTCAAGGCGGCAGTCATGCTCCTTGGCCACAGCCAGTGCCTTGAGGGCAGCGGCCTGATAGCGGGGGTCCTCCTCGTCGAAGAACTCACCCTCACCGTTCAGCTTCTTGATGAGGTCGATGTGGGCCAGAATGTCCGGGCCCTTGGCGGCCACCTTCTCCACCTCGGCAAAGTAAGCCTCCACTGCGGCCAGCGCATCGCCGCCGAAATCGTCGAAAATGCAGTCGTGCAGATCCTGCGGGCGGAAGTCGATCTCGTAATACTTGCCGGTGTTCTTGCCGTACAGATGATGCGCCGCACCGATCCAGTAATCGTAGCTTTCGGGCTTATCCTCGCTCAGAGCGTCCCACTCGATGCCGCAGAGGATATCCACCTTGCCCTTGTACTCGGCCTTGAGCTTTGCGATGGTGGCCTTGTACTGAGCCGTGCGGCTGGGGCTCATGCAGTATTCGCGGTCACGCTGGGTGTAGCTATGGCCGGAGAAGCCCAGTGTGGTCAAGCCCTGCGCACAGGCGGCGCTGGCCATCTCCTGCAAGGTATTTCTGCCGTCGCACATCGTCGAGTGGCAATGAACGCTGGACTTCTTATAATCTGCCATAAAAAACTCACTGCATCCTTTCCTGTTTGACCTTGTGGTCAATGACATGTCGCTTCTCCAGCTCACGGGTGATGTCCTCCACCGTGATGCCCGCCTGAACCATCAGCACCAGCACATGATACGCCAAGTCGCTGATCTCATAGATGGTCTCGGCTTTGTCTTCCTTTTCGCCCGCAATGATGACCTCGGTGCACTCCTCGCCCACCTTTTTCAGGATCTTCTCCTTGCCCTTTTCAAACAGATAGGTGGTGTAACTGCCCTCCTTGGGGTCGGTCTTGCGGCCTTTGATGAGCTCATACAGCCCCTGCCAGCTGAACTGCTTCAGCTCCGGCGAGACGTATACTTCGTTGAAGAAGCAGCTCTCGGCGCCGGTGTGGCAGGCGGGGCCGTCTTTGACCACTTCCACCACCAGCGCGTCCTTGTCGCAGTCGGCGGTGATGGACACCACATGCTGCACATTGCCGCTGGTGTCGCCCTTACGCCAGATCTCCTGCCGGCTCCGGCTCCAAAAGACCGTCCGCCCCTCGGCGATGGTCAGCGCCAGCGTCTCGGCGTTCATATAGGCGAGGGTCAGCACCTCTTTGGTGTAGTGGTCCTGCACGATGGCAGGAATGAGGCCCTTTTCATCAAATTTCAGTTCCATAATCTTCTCCTCCCCTTCAAAGGGGATACTTACAGTTTATCCTAAATGGGCCCGAAACGCAAGAGCTCAGACCCGCATTTCGATGCCATTTTCATTCAAGTAGGCTTTCAAGTCGGAAATCGAGAGCAGCTTCTGGTGGAAGATGCCCGCCGCAAGGCCCGCGTCGATGCCTTTGTGGTGGAACAGCTCCAAAAAATCCTCCTTTTTGCCCGCGCCGCCGCTGGCGATGATGGGCACATGGACCCGCGCCGCCACAGCGTCCAGCATTTCGAGGTCGAAACCGTTCCGCACGCCGTCGGTGTCGATGCTGTTTAGGCAGACCTCCCCCGCGCCGTGCTCGGTGCACCACGCGATCCAGTCCAGCGCATCGCGGCCGGTGTCCTCCCGCCCGCCTTTGGCAAAGACCCGGAACTGGCCGTTCACCCGCTTGACGTCCGCCGAGAGGACGACGCACTGGTCGCCGTAGCGCTGGGCCGCCGCCGGGATGAGGTCCGGGTTCTTGAGAGCGCCGGAGTTGACGCTGACCTTGTCGGCCCCGCACTTGAGCACCCGGTCAAAATCCTCCAGCGTATTGATGCCGCCGCCCACGGTCAGCGGGATGAAGATTTCGCTGGCCACTTGGGTCAGGATGTCGGTGAAGAGGGCGCGCCCCTCGAAGCTGGCCGTGATGTCATAGAACACCAGCTCGTCGGCCCCGGCTGCGTTGTAGAGCCGGGCCATCTCCACCGGGTCGGCCACATCCTTGATGCCCTCGAAGTTCGTGCCCTTGACCACCCGGCCGTTCCGCACATCAAGGCAGGGAATGATGCGTTTTGTTACCATGTTCAGCTTCCTCCCTGTTTATTTCTGTACCAATTTTACGCAGCGTTGCAGGTCGAGCGCCCCGGTGTAGAGGCTTTTGCCCAAGATCGCCGCCGCGACGCCCATCCGATCCAGCTCCACCAGCTCGGATTCGAAGGAGATGCCGCCGCTGGCCGTGAAGTTCATGCCCGGCACCTCAATCTGCAATTGGCGGTACAGGGCCATGTTCGTGCCCTGCATCGCGCCGTCACAGGCGATGTCGGTGTAGATGACCGCCGTGCAGCCCGCATCCGCCAGCCGCTTGCAGAAGTCGATGCCCTTTTCGGCGCTGACATCCTTCCAGCCGTGGATGGCCACAAAGCCGTTCTTGGCGTCCACGCCGACGGCGATCCTGTCGCCGTATTTTTTCAGCATCCGGGCCGTGAAGTCAAAATCCGTCACGGCCACACTGCCAAGGATGCAGCGGCCCACGCCGAGGGAAAGGTACTTCTCGATCCGCTCCTCGGTGCGGATGCCGCCGCCCACCTCGATGTACAAGCCGCCCTGCTTTGCCAGCGCGGCAATGGTGTCATAATTGGAAAGGGTTCCGTCCTTCGCGCCGTCCAGATCGACGACGTGGAGGTTCTTGGCCCCCGCCGCGAGGAACTGCCGCGCCTGTGCGCAGGGATCCTCGCCGTAGACAGTCATGCGGTCGTAGTCGCCCTGCGTCAGCCGGACGACCTTGCCGCCCCGCAGGTCAATGGCAGGAAATAATTGCATTGGGTAGATTCCCTCCTAACTTTAGCACTTCCTTCGTGCAACCTCTCCGTCACGACTTCGTCGTGCCACCTCTCCTTGTAGGAGAGGCCTTGGCAGAACGATAAAGTTTCCGGTTTTGCCAAGGGCTCCCCTATTAGGGGAGCTGGCGAGCGTCAGCGAGACTGAGAGGTTCATAATTCACTGAACGCCTTCAAGATCCTCAGCCCCGTATCCCCGCTTTTTTCGGGGTGGAACTGGGTGCCGTACACCTTCCCCGCCCGGACCACGCCGGTGACGGGAAGGGAGTAATCGCTGACGGCCAGCGTGCTTTCCGCGCAGTGTTTGCCGTAGTAGCTGTGGACGTAGTACACATACTCGCCTTCCCGGATGTACCGGAACAGCGAGTCGTCTTTGAGGATGTGCAGGGCGTTCCAGCCGATCTGCGGCACCTTCAGAGTCTTGTCCGTAAGATCGGGTTCCAGCGGGCAGACCTCACCTTTCACAAAGCCGAGACCCGCGTGCTCGCCGTACTCGTAGCTTTTCTCAAACAGAAGCTGCATCCCAAGGCAGATGCCCAGCAGCGGCTTCTTTTGGGCCTCCTCTTGAATGACCGGCACAAGGCCGGTGGCGGCGAGCTTCGCCATGGCGTCGCCGAAGGCCCCCACGCCGGGCAGGATCAGCCGGTCCGCCGCCCGGATCACGGCCGGATCCGCCGTGACGACGGCTTCCTGCCCCAGATGGGCAAGGCTCGACTTCAGGCTGAACAGGTTGCCCACACCATAATCGATGATCGCGATCATACCAGCAGTCCTTTCGTGGAGGGGATCTCGTCCCGGTGGGCGGCGTCGATCTTTACTGCGACGGCCAGCGCGTGCCCGGCCCCCTTGAAACAGGCTTCCAGAATGTGATGGGTGTTCTCCCCCGCCAACTGGACGAAATGGATCGTGGCGGGCACATTCCGGGCAAAGCCCAGCCAGAATTCCGAGGCGCACTCCACATCGAAATCGCCGACCTTTTCGGTCTTGCAGTGGACGTCCCAGTTCAGGGTGCACCGGCCCGAAAGGTCCACGGCGCAGAGCACCAGCGCCTCGTCCATGGGCAGGTAGAAGCTGCCGTAGCGGCAGATGCCCCGCATCTCGCCCAGCGCCTTGGCAAAGGCTTGGCCCAGCGCAATGCCGATGTCCTCGGCGGTGTGGTGGTAGTCCACCTCCACGTCGCCGTGGCAGGTGAGCACGAGGTCGAACCGGCCATGCCGCGCGAACAGCTCCAGCATATGATTCAGAAAACCGCAGCCGGTGTCCACCTGATAGCGGCCCGCGCCGTCCAGATTCAGGGTCAGTTCGATCTGCGTCTCGTTGGTGTTGCGTTCCAGACTGACTTCCCGCATGGGTCACACCTCCAAAATCTCATCCAGTGCTTTGAGCAGGGCCCGCATCTCATCCGGGGTGCCGATGGTGATGCGCAGCCAGCTGCCGATCCGGGGCGCATCAAAATGACGGACGAGAACGCCCTTTTCTTTCAACTTTTTGTAAAGTTCCTTGCCATCTTTGCGGGCTGTACTTGCAAACAGGAAGTTGGAGCGGCTGTCCAGCACGGAGAAGCCCCGCGCTTCCAGCTCCTGTTTCGTCCAGCCGCGGGTCTCCACGATGGCGGCGCGGGTGGTGTCAAAATACGCCGTATCTTCCAGCGCAGCCTGTCCGGCCTTCAGGGTCAGCCGGTTGATGTTGTAGGGGTTCAGGCTGAACTTGACCCGGTTCAGGTCCGCGATGAGCTTCTCATTGCCCATCGCAAGGCCCAGCCGTGCACCCGCCAGTTGGCGGGATTTCGAGAAGGTCTGCACGACCAGCAGGTTCTCGTATTGGTCGATAAGGGGCACGCAGCTCTCGCCGCCGAAGTCCACATAGGCTTCGTCTACGATCACCACGTTGTCAGGGTTCGCCTTCAGGATGCCCTCGATGGCACTGCGGGGCAGGGCCAGACCGGTGGGGGCGTTGGGGTTGGCCAGCACGATGGTGGCACCGAGGCCGTAGTAATCGGTGGGATCAAGGGTGAAATCCTCCTTCAGGGGGATGATCCTGCTGGGGATGTGCATCAGACCGCACCAGACGCCATAGCAGCCGTAGGTGATGTCCGCATAGGCCAGCGGGTGTTCCTCGTCGCAGAAGGCCCGCAGCGCGAAGAAGAGGTTTTCGTCGCTGCCGTTGCCGGGCATGATCTGGCTGGGCTTCAGCCCGAAGTGCTTGGCCGCCGTGTTCAGCAGCTCGGCACAGGCCGGGTCGGAGTAGAGCCGCAGTTTTTCGACCTCGGCGCGGCTCACGGCGTCCAATACCGCCGGGGAGGGCGGGTAGGGGCTCTCGTTGGTGTTCAGCTTGATGTATTTCTGATCCTGCGGCTGTTCGCCGGGGGTGTAAGGGGTGACGTTCATCAATCGTTCTGATAGAAACCGGCTCATTGGGGTCGTCCTCCGTTCTTCTGCACCTGAATCATTCTTCGTACCGGATGGTCACGCTCTTGGCGTGGGCGTGCAGTCCCTCGCGCTCGGCGAAGTCGGCGATGCGGGGAGCGACGGCGCCCAGCGCCTCGCGGGTGTAGTAGATGAAGCTGGACTTCTTCACGAAGTCGTCCACGCCCAAGGGGCTGGAGAACCGAGCCGTGCCGCTGGTGGGCAGGGTGTGGTTCGGCCCGGCGAAGTAATCGCCCAGCGCTTCCGGCACATTGCGGCCGAGGAAGATGCTGCCTGCGTTTCGGATCTCGTTCAGCACACCGAAGGGGTCCTCCACGCAGACTTCCAGATGCTCCGGCGCGATGATGTTGCACGCCTCAATGGCCTTGTGCAGATCGGAGCAGACGATGATCTTGCCGTTGTCGTCCACGCTGGCGCGGGCGATGGCGGCGCGGGGCAGCTGGGGGATCTGGACTTCCAGCTCCGCCTGTACGGCCTTGGCCAGCGCCTCGCTGTCCGTCACAAGGACGGGGCTGGCCAGCTTGTCGTGCTCGGCTTGGCTCAGCAGGTCGGCGGCTACCCACGCGGGGTTGCAGCCGCCGTCCGCCAGCACCAGAATTTCGCTGGGGCCCGCGATCATGTCGATGCCCACCTTGCCGAAGACCTTCCGCTTGGCCGTGGCAACGTAGATGTTGCCGGGGCCCACGATCTTATCCACCGCCGGGATGCTTTCGGTGCCGTAGGCCAGCGCGGCCACGGCCTGTGCGCCGCCGGTCTTGAAAATTTTGGTCACGCCCGCCGTGGCTGCTGCCGCGAGGATGACCGGGTTCACCTTACCGTCCTTCCCCGCCGGGGTGGTCATGACGATCTCGGACACCCCCGCCACCTTAGCCGGGATAACGTCCATCAGCACCGTGGAGGGGTACGCCGCTGTGCCGCCGGGCACATAGACGCCCGCCTTCTCGATGGGGGTATATTTCTGGCCCAGCACCACGCCGGGTTTGTCGTTCATCACAAAGTTTTTGTGCACCTGCTGGCAGTGGAAAGCCTTGATGTTGGCAGCAGCCTCCCGCAGTGTCTCAAGGAAGTAGGGATCCATGTTGGCAAAGGCCTCGTCGATCTCCTCCTGCGTCACCTGCAAATTTTCGATGGCCGCGCCATCGAATTTCAGGGCGTAGTCCTTCAGAGCCCCATCGCCGCGGGCACGGACGTCGGCAATGATGCCGTCCACCACATCCTCCACGTTCTTCTCCGCGCGGATGTCGCGGTTCAAGATCTCTTCGGGTCTCAGTTCGTCGAAGTTATACAGCTTGATCATTTTGCAGCCTCCTGTAAGGTATCCCGCAGTTTTTCGAGCATTTCGTCCATTTCCTTGTGCTTGAACTGGTAGCTGGCCTTGTTGGCGATGAACCGGGCCGAGATGGGCAGGAACTCCGTCACGACCTTGAGGCCGTTTTCCCGGAGGGTCGTGCCCGTCTCCACGATGTCCACAATGACGTCCGAAAGCCCTAAGATGGGGGCCAGCTCGATGGAACCGTTCAGCTTGATGATGTCGATATCCCGCCCCATGGACGCATAATAGTTTTTCGCGATGTTCACGAACTTGGTGGCGACCCGCACCGGGCGGCTGGGGTCGTCCTGATAGTCTGCCGGGGCGGCCACACACATCCGGCACTTGCCAAGGCCGGTGTCCAGCAGCTCGTAGACGTCCGCCGAGGCTTCGGTGAGGATGTCCTTGCCCACGATGCCCACGTCCGCCGCGCCGTGCTCCACGTAGATGGCCACATCGCTGGGTTTGACGAGGAAGTAGCGGATGCCCGCCGCCGGGTTCTCCACCACCAGCTTCCGGGTGGCGTTATAGTCCTCGGTGCAGCCGTAGCCGATGCGGGCCAGCAGATCATAAACCTTGTCGCCCAGCCGGCCTTTGGGCAGGGCCACATTCAGCATGGTCTTTTCGGTCTTCTGCTGCTGCACCGGCGGCAGGGGGGCGCTCAGGCGGTCCAGCTCGTCGAGGTAGACCGCAAAGCCGATGGCGTCCGCGCCGGGGGTGAACTTCTGCATCAGCCGGTCGTACCGGCCGCCTTTGAGCAGCGGCCGGGGCAGACCCCGCAGATACCCCTGAAAGACCAACCCGTTATAGTATTCCATCTCACCCGCCAGCGAGAGATCCAGCCGGATGCTGCCGCCCGCCGCTTCCAGCGGTTCAGCCAGCGCCCGCAGCTCGGCAGCGGCCGCCCGCATCCGGTCGTTCTTGCTGAAGGCCTCGGCCCGCGTCAGCGTCTCTTCGTACCCGCCGCAGAGGCTCAGCAGCCCGCACAGGGTCTCGGCCCCGGCATCGTCCAGCCCGGCAGCCTTGGCCGCAGCCCGCAGCTCGTGGGCATTTTTCTCCCGCAGCGATCCCAGCAGGGCCGGGCGGGCGTTTTCCGGCACTGCCAGCGCATCCAGCAAGCCGAAGAGGTAGCCCATGTGGCTCACTTCCAGCACCCACGCAGCTCCCATCTGCCCCAGCGACTGCGCCGCCAGCCGGACGGTCTGCTGGACCTGTGCTTCGCCCACGGCGCCCAGCATCTCAAGGCCCATCTGGGAGATCTCCTTGAAGGTGTGGCTCTCTGCCGAGGGACGGTAGACGTTCTCGTGGTAGTAATATTTCAGCGTCTCACCGGCTGTGGGCTGGGCCGTCTTGGCGATGGAAAGGGTCACATCCGGCTTGAGCGCCAGCAGCCGCCCGTCCAAGTCCGTGAAGGTGATGACCTGTTCCGACGACAAAAAGCTGCGGTTTTCCTGATACAGCCCATACTCCTCGAAGCGGCCCATGTGGTATTTGCGGCACCCCGCCGCCTCGTACAGCGCCCGCAGTGCAAAGGAAGCCCGCTCCTTCGGCTGCAAATACGACAGATCAAATTCCATCTCCGTTTCCTCCCATTCCTCGGTTTTGAGCCGTTCCGGCGGCCATCCTGCCGCCCCTTTCCCAGCGCACAATTTTATGGAATCATTTTACTTTATCTCGGTAAAGTTGTAAAGTATGAAAGTGAGAGATTTTTCATCTCTATCATACCGTTTTTCTGTGCGTTTGTACAGAAACGCGAAATTGTTTCATCGTACCGCCGGATCAGATGATGCGTTCCGCAAATGCCCGCCCCCGCAAACGCAAAAAATCCCCCGCCGGGCGCAGGGTGCGCGGCGGCGGGGGAAGGGTGCGGTTCTGATTTCAGGTGTTCTCAGACGTCCAGCAGAGCCAGCACGCCGCTCTTGGGGCGGGCACCGACGGTCTGGTTAACGAGCTTGCCGTTTTTGAAGACCAGCAGGGTCGGGATGCTCATGACGCCGAACTGGGCGGCAAGGTCGGGCTGCTCGTCCACATTGACTTTGCCCACCTTGATGTCGCTGCGCTCTTCGGCCACCTCGTCCACGATGGGGGACAGCATCCGGCAGGGGCCGCACCAGCTTGCCCAGAAGTCCAGCAGGACGGGCTTTTCGCTGTGCAGCACCTCGGCGTCAAAATTTGCACTGGTAATGGTGATGGGTTCCATATCGGTTACCTCCTTGGGAAGTGTTTTGTTCGATGGCACTAGTATACCCCAAAACGCCCCCGCCGTTCCGTAACTGGGTCACACAACACAAAAAGCGGCGGCCCGCCCGCTTGGGGTGAGCCGCCGCCCTGCTGTGTTCTTTGGACTTCTCCGCGGATGCGGGTCAAGAGCAATTATGCCGTTACCCAAGCAACTGCGGTGACAGGCCACCAGCCGGCCAGATTGATCGCCGTATAAACACCAACCACAGCGTTGCCGACGGACTTGTTCAGGTAATTTGCGAAAGCATCAATACCGCTGGCTGCCAGCTCGGTAACGGACTTGCCCTTCTTGTTCTTCTGGATCCACTCACGACTCTTGCCAATGCCCCAGACCATATTTGCAATGGAAATGGTAGTACCGATCACCCAACCCACGGCGTAAGCGGTTCCAGCATCGCCACCAGAGGTGTAGGTCATTTCGTCTTCAGTCATGACATTGTAGCAAGCGGGCATCATCATTTTGTTTTCCATAATAACACTCCTTTGAAAGCAATCTATCCCAAGCGGTGCACACCGCACCGCAAGTTTCCAAATAAATGCTATGGGGAACAAGTGGACGCGGAGTCCCGGCTCCTTAGACCAGAACGAGGATCAGGCTGATGGGAGCCAGACCCACCACCATGGCGGTGGAAACACTATCGCGCAGGAAGTTGGAAGGACTCTTGGTCATGTCCTCGCCGATATCATCCATGGCGCGGCCCAGAATCGTCAGGATGTTGCCCTCACGGTTGGACTTGTTGCTCAGCCAGTCGCGGGCGGTAGAAATGCCCCAGATGTAGCTGGCGCCCAGCACCACGCTACCAACGACGGTGGCGGCTACCTTGAAGGTATCAAATGCAGCGCTTCCGCCCTCGGTATAGGTCATTTCATCTTCGGTCATCACCGCATAATCTGCGGGCAGTCTCAGTTCATTCTTCATAGGTCATTTCCCTCTTTGCGGCGGCGCCTGTGCGCCGATCAAATACAACTTCCATGCCGCTTTCCTTCTCACTCTTTGTACGCTCATTTTACTACACCTGTCGGTTTTCTGCAATAGATTCTGTGCAAAATAGTGAAAAATCGGAAAGTCGCATGAAAACAGACACCATTCTTTGTGAAAAAGTTCTGCAACAAGCCGTTTTTCAGCCCGCGACACCCGCACGGTAGAGGTACGGGTCGCTGGTGAAGCTCGAATAGCTGTACAGCACTAGGATCGCGTCATAGTCATTGTCGGCAATGAGCTGGTCCAGCCCGTAGTTGTAATTGCGGAAGTCTACCACGTCGATGGCCCCATAGTTGGCCGTCAGGTAAGGCACGAAGCTGTTGGCGTAGCTGTCCTTGATGACGAGGATCTTCCCCGTTCCGTCGCCCTCCACCCGGCTCAGGCCGTTGTTGCCGTGGAGGAACATGGCGTACTTGTCGTAAACATCCAGTTTCTCGGTATCGTACAGGCCGGTCTCGGTGCCGTCGGTGGGCTGGCCGGGGCCGGTGACATTCCAGATGGTGAGCTTGTTCTGCAAGTCGTACCATGTGATCGTGTCCGGCTCGGCGTTCCACGTCCGTGCCTTGGAGTAATGGGTGCCGTAGAAGTCTTCCGCCGTCTCCACTGTATGCGTGCTGCGGTCAAACGGCGTCAGGCCCAGCTCCTTGCAGAAGGCTTCGTAGGCGTAGTAAGCCCCCAGCGTCGTCCAGTGGTGGTCCGTGCGATAATAGAGATACTCGTCCTTGTGGTCGTACAGAGTCGGAAGGACATTGATGAAATGCCCGCCCTGCACCACATTCGCGGCTTCGTTGATGCAGGCTTCCTCGTCCATCTGGGGCGCGGCGAGGGGCAGCTTTTCCGGGTAGACGGTGGAGGCCGACGGCACCAGCATGAAGCTGACCTTGCCGGGGCAGCGCTCGGACAGCGAACTCACCGCCGCGAGGTTCTTGTTCCATGTCTTCTCCTCGCTGGGCAGCACGCGGTACCGCCGGGCGAACATCCTGTGCTCCTTGCCCAGCAGGATGCCGCCGCTCTGGGTCTTCTGGAACAGGGTCGTCTCGGCAAGGCTCTGGAGGTCGATCCACTGATCCCGCCCGAAGACCTGATCCTTGACGTATTTCGTGTAATTGGTGAAGTAGCTGTTCAGCCCGTCCACCGACACCGCCGTGAGCTTGGGCCGCTGGGTAAGGGTGGTGTTTTCCATCTCACTGTATGCGCGGTCGGGCGTTGCCATATCCAGCACGAAGAGGGCGATGAAAAACAGGCTGAAAGCCATCAGCACCGGGTACTGTTTGAGCGAGGACAAACGCTTTTTCTTTTCCATGATCCACGTCCTCCTCAGAAGTTAAAATACAGGAACGGGCTGTTGGTGCTGCCCACCACATAGGCCGTGGAGAGTACCAGCAGCACCAGCACCGTGGCCACACGGGTGGCAGTGCGCTTTTTCAGCGCGTTCCAGAGCGTTTCGATGAGCGGCGTACAGCAGACGGCGGACACCGCCAGCAGCACCCCGTAATTCCGCAGGAAATACACCGGCGAGACGCCGCCCGTGGGAACGAAGAGCCGGTGGAACAGTTCCCCGAAGCCGACGCCGTAATCGTTGCCCACGAACATGGCCCAGCCCACCACCACGAGGAAGAGGGTGTAGACATGGGGCCAGAGCTTCCCCTTTTCGAGGTATTTCAGCAGGAAGAGCTTCTCGATGGCCAGCAGGACAAAGTAGTACAGGCCCCAGCAGATGAAGTTCCAATCCGCGCCGTGCCAGATGCCGGTGAGCAGCTCCACGACGAAGAGGTTGAAGATCTGCCGCTTGAGGCCCTTGCGGTTGCCGCCCAGCGGGATATACACATACTCCCGGAACCAGCCCGACAGGGTCATGTGCCAGCGCCGCCAGAACTCGGTGATGGAGCGGGAGATATAGGGGAAGTTGAAGTTCTGGGGGAAATCAAAGCCCAGCATCTTGCCCATGCCGATGGCCATCATCGAGTAGCCGGAGAAGTCGAAGTAGAGCTGGAGCGAATAGGCGATGACGCCCAGCCAGACCAACGCCGTAGAAGCATTTCCAAGGCCCACATAGGTGGTGGAAGGGCTGCTCTGGATGCCGATGATGTCGGTCCAGAGGGCACCCACCGCATCCGCCAGCAGGACCTTTTTCGCCAGACCAAAGGTAAACAGGGTCATGCCCTCTTCGATCTGCTTTAAGTGATAGCGGTGCTCGTAGACGTGGAGCTGCGCCGAAACATCGCGGTATTTGACGATGGGGCCCGCAATGAGCTGCGGGAACATGACGACGTAGGCACCGAAGTCGATGATGTTGTGTTCGGTCTTGACCTCGCCCCGGTAAACATCGATGGTATAGGACAGGGTCTGAAAGGTGTAGAAGCTGATGCCCAGCGGCAGGGTGCTGATGCCCTGAATGGCCGCAAAATCCGTACCCAGCAGCGCGTTCAGGCTGGAGAGAACGAAGTTCGCGTACTTGAAGTAAAACAGCATCCCCAAGCTGCCCGCCAAGGCCGCCAGCAGCAGCGCCGTGCGGGCGGCGGGCTTGGCCGCACATTTTTCCAGCCCCAAGCCGCACAGGTAGTTGATGAGGATGAGGGCCAGCATGACCGGGAAAAACCGGACTTCACCCCAGCAGTAGAACACCAGACTGCACACGAAGAGTACCGTGTTCTTGAGCTTTGCGGGCGCAAGGTAATACAGCGCCAGCGTGATGGGGAGAAACCGGAACAGAAAGATGATGGTGCTGAAAACCAAGGTGTTCCTCCTTTGAAAAAAGGCCGATGCCGCCATGGCACCGGCCCACAACTGTTGTTTTTACTTGAGCAGAACGTCGTTGACGGCGTCGGTCAGATCCTCCGTGCACTCGTTGGAGGCAATGGCCATCACCACGCGGTCGGCACTGCTGGCGATGACCGCATTTTCCACGTTGGCCTGTGCGGTGGCGAACTCAGCGTAGTTGCCATAGAACGCGACCTGATCCTGCTGGTAGGCCTTCAGCGCTTCCACGATGTCGTCGGCCTTGCCCTCGGCGGGTTCGATGACCAGCACGAGGCCCGCGTCGCCGTTGTCGTTGCTCTTCACGCCCTTATAGCCAGCCACATCCTCTGCCTTCAGGCCGAAATCGTACTCGATGTTCATTGCGGCGATCTCGAACTGGTTTGCGATGGGGTTCGCCTCCAGCAGGGTGTTCACCTCATCGGCCAGCTCATCGGGGCTGTTGGTGCCGTCGTCGGGCAGAGCGCTCTCCACCTGCGACAGGACCACCGAGCTGGGAGCCGACTCGGAGCTGGCGGCAGAGCTTGCCGTGGAGGAAGCGGAGGAGCCGCAGCCCGCGAGCAGAACACAGCTTGCGGCCACCGCAGCAACCATCATCAGTTTTGAACGATTCTTCATGGATTATTCCCTCTTTTGCATTCGTTACACTCAGGTCCCCCGCTGCGTTCTTTTACGCGGCATACCGGGACATTGCTATCTTACCATACCGCCCCCTAAAATGCAAAGGGTCCGGTAAAGTTTTACGGTTTCTTCACGGGTCTTTGCCCGCGCTTTGCCGCTCAGCCCGCAATGGCGTGCAGCTGGGCGATGTAATCCTCGAAGCACAGGCCGCTGGCGCTGATCTTGGCGGCGTTCTCCCTGCCCACATACCGCCAGTGCCACGGCTCGTAGGTGATCTCGGTCTTATCCTCGGCCCCCTTGGGGTAGCGCAGGATGAAGCCGTACTCCACCGCGTGCTCGCACAGCCAGCGGAAGGCCGTGGTGTTCTCAAAGCCCTCGTCCAGCCCGGTGTGTTCGGGGCTGTTCAGGTCGGCGGCAAGGCCGCAGTTGTGCTCGGAATAGCCCGGCGGGTTGACGACGGCGGCGGCCATCTCCTTGGCGGTGGCGGTATCGTAACCCCGGTCGGTGTAGTACTTCGTTTTCCGCTCGTACAGGCCGGTCTGGTACTTGACGCTGCGGTAGCCGCTCTGCATCCAGACGGTCACGCCGTCGGTTGCGGCGGCTTTCTGCATCTCCAGAAAGGCATCGCACGCCGGGGTCTGCAAGGTCTTATTCACCGCCGTCTGGGAGCCGCACTCCTTTGTATCAAACGTGTAGTTGTCCGGCATCTTGTTGGTGTGGTTCACCAGCACCATCATCGGGTCGGCCAGCATGGCGGCGGCCTCGGCCTTGGTCAGGCCCAGCGCGTTGTCCCGGCTCTCCTCGGCCCCTTCGCTGGCGGCAGTGCTGGTGGATTCGGCGGTGCTGCTGGAGAACAGCCGGTCGGTCAGCAGCCCGTTCGTCTCGCTGGCGGCGCTACTGGCGGGGGCACCGGCGGCGCTGGCCGAGGGCACCGGGGCCTTGCGGTTGAGCAGGAAGGCCGCGCCGCCCACGACGAGGCAGACGACGGCGGTCAGCCCAGCCACCCGGCGGATGGCACGGCTGCGCCGGCGGCGGCGCACTTCCGCGCGGGTCAGGCGGCGGTGGGTGGGTCGATGTTGTTGGTTCATAACGAGCCTTCTTTCTTGTCAGCGGCCCTGCACTCTCAGGCGGGCAGGCCGCAGTTTGCTTGCATAGTTCTTCGGGTTCCGGAAATACTACCTTCGGAGGTGTTCCCCTATGAAGATGACAGCGCAGGAATATGCGCGGCGGGTGAAAAAGGTCGGCCCGCACTCCCCCCTCGGCACCGACTGCCTGTGGGCCTTCGGGGTAGGCGGCGGCATCTGCCTTCTCGGCGAGGTGCTCCGCCAGCGGTATCTCGCCCTTGGGCTCGAAGCCGACCTTGCGGGCACCCTGACCAGTTGCACCCTCATCGCCCTTTCGGCGGTGCTGACGACGCTGGGCCTTTACCAGAAGCTCGCGGCCCGCGCGGGGGCGGGGTCGCTGGTGCCCATCACCGGCTTTGCCAACGCCGTGGTCAGCGCGGCCATCGAGTTCAAGACGGAGGGCCGCATCCTCGGCACCGGAGCCAAGATGTTCACCATCGCGGGGCCGGTCATCGTCTACGGCACCCTGTCCGCCGTGGTCTACGGCGGGGTGCTCTGGCTGCTGGGCGGCTGAGCGCTTTCCTTTACAATACGCACAGCCGGGCGCGAAGATTGCACCACCCCGGCGAATTCTCAGTATACCACAAAATTCGCAAAAAAACAGCCCTGAAAGGAGGAATTTCTGATGGCGACCCGGCGCGGCGATACCCTGATCTTCTCCGATCCCCCCGTCATCGCATCTCACGCGGCGGTGGGCGGCAAAAAAGAGGGCGAGGGCCCCTTGGCGGTGGGCTTTGACGAGCTGCGGGCCGACAACAGCTTCGGCCAATCCGGGTGGGAGGCCGCCGAGGCCGAGCTCCAGCTCCGGGCGGCCCGGCTCTGCCTAAAAAAAGCACAGATCACCGAAAAAGAGGTCAGCCTTGTGCTGGCCGGGGATCTCCAAGCCCAGTGCACGGCCTCCAACTATGCCATGCGGGCGCTGGGCATCCCCTACGCTGGGCTGTTCGGGGCCTGCAGCACGATGGCCGAAGCGTTGGGGCTGGGGGCCGCGCTCTGTTCCGCCGGGCTGGCCGACGGGCTGCTGGCCATGTCGTCCAGCCATTTCTGCGCGGCAGAGCGTCAGTTCCGCACTCCGCTCAGCTATGGAGCCGTCCGCACCCCCACGGCCCAGTGGACTGCCACCGCCGCCGGGGCCTGTCTGCTGCGGCCCGCCGGGCCGGGCGTCGGCATCCGGGCCGTGACCTTCGGCCGGGTGCAGGATTACCAGATCAAGGACATCAACAACATGGGCGCAGCCATGGCCCCCGCAGCCGCCGCCACCCTGCTGCACTACCTGCGGGACACCCACAGCGAACCGCAGGATTTCGACGCCATCTACACCGGCGACCTCGGCCATGTGGGCAGCCAGCTCTTCCGGGAACTTCTGGCCGCCGAGGGGCTGCTCCTCAAGAACCATGTGGACTGCGGCTGCATCCTCTACGATGCCGAGGCGCAGACCGTCAAGAGCGGCGGCTCCGGGGCGGGGTGCTGCGCCGCCGTTCTCTGCGCCCACATCCTGCCCCGGCTGGAGCGGGGCACCCAGAAGCGTCTGCTCTTCCTCGCCACCGGGGCGCTGATGAGCCAGACCACCTTCCTGCAAAAGGAGAGCATCCCGGCCATCGCCCACCTCGTCGAGCTCTGGGCCCCGAAAAAGGAGGGAACCGCATGAATTATTTCTGGGCTTTCGTCGTTGGGGGCGGCATCTGCGTGGTCGGGCAGCTCCTCATCGACCTCACCGGCCTGACCCCCGCCCGCATCCTGACAGGCTACGTGGTGGCGGGCGTCGTCCTGTCCGCCGTCGGCTGGTACGCGCCGCTGGCCGAGTTCGCCGGGTGCGGAGCCACCGTGCCCCTGCTGGGCTTCGGGCATCTGCTGGCCAAAGGCGTCCGCACCGCTTTGCAGGAAGAAGGAGCCATCGGCATCCTCACCGGCGGCCTGACCGCTGCCGCCGCCGGCGTCACCACCAGCCTTGTCTGCGGCGTGGTCTGCTCGTGGTTCGGGAAGAGCCATGATCAAAACTGACTTTCACGCAAAAACGGTCTGACCGTATCGTTCGGCCAGACCGTTTTCCTGTATTTCTGCAATAAAAAAGTGGTACGATGCAAAAACAAAAACCCCCATGCCGGATGGCACAGAGGTTTTGTTCGTCAGTCGATCACTTGATCAGGCACGGACTCAAGCGTTCTTGTTAGCACGCTTTGCCATACGGCTGATCTTGCGAGAAGCGGTGTTCTTCTTGATGACACCCTTAGCGCGAGCCTTGTCGATCGCGGAAACAGCAGCCAGGACGGTTGCGTCCTTGTCAGCGGCATTCGCATCGATGGCAGCGTCTGCCTTCTTGACGACTGTTTTCAGGTTGGTCTTAATGGCCTTGTTGTGAGCCTGCTCTGCAGCAGCCTGCACGACGCGGTCCTTCTGAGATTTGATGTTAGGCATTCGTTCCACCTCCTTGGCTACCTATAACAGCGCACCTTATGATACCATATTTACCGTACCAGCGCAAGCCTTTTTTCGATTTTTGTTTAGAAAAGTTTTCAAAATCCCATACTGAAGCTGTGTTATCGGGCCAAAACGGCCCCGAAAGCGGACTTCAGACAGAAAAGTGGGATGAAAATGCGTTATACCGACCTTGCGGACGAGCTCTACCACGCCCCGGAGGACGCCCTGCCTGCCGGTGTGCGGGTGGCCACGGCCAAACGCGGCGGCGTGACCGTGACGCGGGTGGAGATCGCGCGGGAAGGGCTGGAGCGGCCCCGCGGGCGGTATGTGACGCTGGAAGTGCCCCGCGTCAGCCTGCTCGACGAGCGGGACGAAAGCGTCATCGAACCGGCAGCAGCAGAGCTGCGGGCCCTGCTCCCGGCGGCAGGGCCGGTGCTGGTGCTGGGGGTGGGGAACCGCCGGGTCACCGCAGACGCCCTCGGCCCCCGCACGGTGCAGAAGATCTTCGTCACCATGGGGCAGCGCAGCGTTCCGGTGCAGGGCATCCGGCCCGTGGCGGCGGTGGCGCCGGGGGTATCGGCCTCCACCGGGCTGAGCTTGCAGCAGCTGGCGGCGGCGCTGGTGCGTCAGGTCCGCCCTGCGGCCCTGCTCTGCGTGGACAGCCTGTGCTCCTCTGAGCCGGAGCGGCTGGGCCGCACCCTGCAATTTTCGGACACCGGGCTCTTCCCCGCCCAGCCCGACCATTCCCGCCATCTGGACGCGGCGCGGCTGGGCGTGCCGGTGCTGGCGGCGGGCATCCCCACCCTGATGCAGTCGGAGGAGGGCCGTGACCTCGTGGTGACCCCCCGGGAGCTGGACAGCGTCATCGCCCACGGGGCGGCCCTGCTGGCGGCGGCCATCAACCGGGCGTTGCAGCCCCGGCTCAGCATTGCGCAGCTGGGCTGGCTGACGAATTGACGGCTCCTTCTGCCGCGTCTGCGATGGCAGAGGGAGTTCTATCCCTTTGTATTTTTCATATGTTTGTAAGAGGGAAGGAGGTGCGCGCCATGCGCCACAGGCAGACAGGTTCCGGGGCCGGGCAGCTCGCCGCCTTGGCCGGGGCGGCGGCGCTGATGCTGGCCCTGACTTTCTTTGCCCACGGGCTTCTGCTCGGCCTTTCGGCCCTTGTCATCGGGCCGCTGCCCGCCGCCAAGATCGCTCTTTCCCTCAGCCGGAAGCAAGCGGCGGCGTCCTCCCAGCCCGCCGCGTCTGCCGACGCCATCGAGCCGGATGCCCCGGCCCAAGCCCAGCCGGACGCTGCCGCCCCTGCCGACACGTCCTATTTCGTCGCCTTGGAAGGGGACGATGCCCGCCCCGCCGATGCAGGAATCATTCTGGAAAAGAACTACCCGCAGGGCAGCGGGGAAAAGTACATCCCCTGCGGCACGGGCACGATCAAAAACAACACCCGTGTCCCGGCAGCCGAGGTCGCGGCGGAGATCGAGGGCCCGCTGCCCTTCTCGGTGGAGTGGAACAGCCCGGAGCCGCAGATCCTCATTATGCACACCCACGCCACCGAGGACTACCGCCTGTCGGCGGGGCTCTGGTTCCGCTCCGGCGACGGCTCCCGCACCACCGACCGCAGCTATAATATGTGCGCCGTGGGCCGGGTCATGGCCGACACCCTCAACGCTGCCGGGCTGAATACCCTCCACGACGAGACCCTGAACGACTACCCCAGCTACACCGGCAGCTACGCCAACAGCCGCGCCGTAGTGCAGCAGTACTTAGCCCAGTACCCCAGCATCAAGATCGTGCTGGACGTCCACCGCGACGCCATCGAGACGGAGAACGGCTCCCGGATGGCCCCGGTCTGTACCGTCAACGGCCAACAGGCCGCGCAGGTCATGATCATCTGCGGGTGCGACAACGGCGGCAGCGTCTGTCTGCCGAACTACCGCCAGAACCTCCGCTTCGCCGCCGCGTGGGAGCGGGCCATGGAAGGCGCGTTCCCCGGCTTCACCCGCCCGGTGCTGTTCAGCTACCGCTTTTATAATCAAGACCTCACCACCGGCAGTCTCCTCATCGAGATCGGCGGCCACGGCAACAACCTGAACGAGGCCCTCTACGCCGGGCAGCTGGCCGCCGAAGGTCTGGTGGAGGCGCTGCGGAACGCAAGCCCCGCAATTTCCGATTGACAAACCCGCCCACCTGTGCTATTTTTATAACTACTGAAAAGCACAGATCGGAAAAAGTAACGCAACCCGGACGCTTCCAGAGAACACGGCATTTGCTGCGAGCCGTGGGCGGACGCTGCGCGAACGAACCTCCGGGAGCTGCAACCTGAACACGGTGCGCTGCAAGGGCCGCCGCCAGTAGGTGCGCCGCTGCGCCCCGCGTTACAAGGGCAGCGCTTCCTTTTTTGAAGGGCGCGCGTGAGCGACCGGACGCTTCCGGTAATTCAGGTGGCACCGCGGACATTACAAGACAGCTTGTTCGCCCTGAACTTTCAGGGAGAACAAAGCTGTCTTTTTCATTTTATATCGAAAGGGAGAACAAACACTATGGAACGCACTGAGATCGTTTCGCTGTTCAAAAACACCCCCGCCGACGGCACCGAGATCACCGTCTGCGGCTGGGCAAAGAACATCCGCGACTCCAAGAACATCGGCTTCATCGCCCTGTCCGACGGCGGCTGCTTCAAGACCCTGCAGGTCGTTTTGGAGGCCGGCAAGCTGGAAAACTACGATGCCGTCATCCACACCGGCCTGTACAGCAGTCTGCGTGTTGTGGGCCGCATCGTGCTGACCCCGCAGGCAAAACAGCCCTTTGAGCTGAACGCCGACTCCGTCGAGATCCTCGGCGACTGCCCGGCAGACGAGTATCCGCTGCAGAAAAAGAAGATGAGCATGGAGTATCTGCGCACCATGCCCACCCTGCGCCCCCGCACCAACACCTTCAACGCCGCCTTCCGCGTCCGCAGCGTGGCCGCTTACGCCATCCACAAGTTCTTCCAAGAGAACGGCTTCGTCTACGCCCACTCTCCCCTGCTGACCGCCTCCGACTGCGAGGGCGCCGGTGAGATGTTCCGCGTGACCACCCTCGACCTCGAAAACGTCCCCAAGAACGAGGACGGCACCGTGGATTACACCAAGGACTTCTTTGAGAAGCCCGTCAACCTGACCGTTTCCGGCCAGCTGGAGGCTGAGGCCATGGCCATGGCCTTCGGCAAGGTGTACACCTTCGGCCCCACCTTCCGCGCCGAGAAGAGCTTCACTACCCGCCACGCCGCTGAGTTCTGGATGATCGAGCCGGAGATGGCCTTCTGCGACCTGAACGGCTACATGGACACCGCCGAGGCCATGACCAAGTACGTCATCCGCTACGTGCTGGACAACTGCCCCGATGAGATGGCCTTCTTCAACCAGTTCATCGACAAGGGCCTGATCGAGCGCTTGGAGCTGGTGGCAAACAGCGAGTTCGGCCGCATCACCTACACCGACGCCATCGAGGTGCTGAAGAAGAACAACAAGAAGTTCCAGTTCCCCGTGGAGTGGGGCGTGGACATCCAGACCGAGCACGAGCGCTACCTCACCGAGGTGGTATTCAAGAAGCCCGTCTTCGTCACCGACTATCCGAAGGAGATCAAGAGCTTCTACATGAAGCAGAACGCGGACGGCAAGACCGTGGCCGCAGCCGATATGCTGGTGCCCGGCATCGGCGAACTGATCGGCGGCAGCCAGCGCGAGGAGGACTACGACAAGCTGGTGGCCCGCATGGACGAGCTGGGTCTGGACAAGTCCAGCTACGACTGGTACCTCAACCTGCGCAAGTTCGGCGGCGTGGAGCACGCCGGTTACGGCCTCGGCTTCGAGCGCATGATCATGTACCTCACGGGCATCCAGAACATCCGTGATGTCCTGCCCTTCCCCCGCACCGCTTACGGGTTCTAAAAAATTTTCGGAGAGCTGCCGCCGGATGCGGCAGCTCTTTTTTCAACAACGAGGTAACTTTCCGTGGAAAACATCTCCCCCGCGCTGCTCAATTGGTTCTACGCGAACCACCGCATCCTGCCCTTCCGCTCGGACCCGACGCCCTACCACGTCTGGCTGAGCGAGATCATGCTCCAGCAGACCCGCGTCTCAGCGGCACTGCCCTATTATGAGCGTTTCCTTGCCGCCCTGCCGGACATCCCGGCGCTGGCCTCGTGCGAGGAGGAAAAGCTCCACAAGCTGTGGGAGGGGCTGGGCTATTACAGCCGGGTGCGGAACCTGCAAAAGGCCGCGAAGATCGTCTGTGAGCAATACGGCGGTGAGCTGCCCGCCGACTACGACGCTCTCCGCGCCCTGCCCGGCATCGGGGACTATACGGCAGGGGCCATCGCTTCCATCAGCTTCGGACTCCCGGTGCCCGCTGTGGACGGCAACGTGCTCCGGGTCTTCTCCCGGCTGTACAACGACGACGGCCTCATCACCGACCCCAAGGTGAAGCGGGCGTTCACAGCCCGCGTCATGGAGCACCAGCCCCCCGCCGCCCCCGGCGACTACAATCAGGCCCTGATGGAGCTGGGGGCACTGGTCTGCGTGCCCAACGGCGCGCCCTTGTGTGAGCAGTGCCCGCTGGCCCACCTCTGTCAGGCCCGCGCCGCCGGGACAGCCCTTTTCCTGCCCCGGAAAGCCGCCCCCAAGGCCCGCCGCATCGAGCCGGTGACGCTGGCCGTCGTCCGCAGCCCGGCGGGCGTCCTGCTCCAGCAGCGGCCCGAAAAAGGACTGCTGGCGGGGCTGTGGCAGCCGGTGCTGTGGGAAAACGAAACCCTCGCCCCCGACGAAGCACGGGCCCGGCTGGCGGCGCTGGGCGTCACCTGCACCCCCGACGCCGCCAAAGCGCTCCGCCCGGCCAAGCACATCTTCAGCCACATCGAATGGCAGATGCAGGGCTATCTCTTTGCGGCGGACACGCAGCCGGCCCCGGCGGGCTGCGTCTGGGCCAGCCCGGAGCAGTTGGCGGCGGAGTACACCCTGCCCGGCGCGTTCAAGGCGTACAAGAAGCTTTTGGCCGCCGCATTGTAACAAATTTCGTGCGGGTTGATGAAAATTTCCGGATTTGCAGTTGTAATTTTTTTGCATTCCGGGTATAATATCCGCAAGGGCGGTTCATTGGCCCACCGCGAAAAGGGCCACCCCGACACGAAGGATGCCATCAGAACATCGTTCCGACCCGAATAAAGGAGTGTGCTGAACTATGAAGAAATCTTGTTTGATCGTTGTGATCGCCACGCTGGCCGCTATCGCTGGTGCGCTGGCCGCTGTGGCCGTTTACCTGCGCCGCCGCGAGAAGGAGCTGGACGAGTACGAGCGCCTTCTGTTTGGTGAAGACAAGGCAGAACCCGCAGAGGCCCCTGCCGACGCACCTGCCGAGGACGCCGCAGAATAAAACAAACACGCTGAAGGGCGCACCCGGTCGTCAGTTCCTGACCTGCCGAGTGCGCCCTTTTTGTACAACACAGCGCGCGATTTCAAATCAAACCTCTCAGGCCACGCTTTGGCGCGTCCAGCTCCCCTAATAGGGGAGCCAAATAGAGGAGCGCTGTGTGGAGGACTACATATGAAACGCTTTTTACTCTGGATCATCGGCGTCATTCTGGGCGTTGTGGTGCTTCTGGGGGCCGTGATGGCGGTGAGTTATTCGTTCACCGGCGAGGGTTCCCGGCCGGAAGCGGCGGCGCAGTTCGGCGGACAGGAGCTGGAAGTGAACGGCTCCTGCTGGCAGGTGCCGCTGGTGGGCGGCGTGCTGGACAAGGTCTTCGCAGAACCGGAGACCCTGTCCGTGCAGAAGCTGGGCGTCCTCTACGACGCCCACCCGGCCCTCACCACGCTCGACTGGGCCACCTATACCACCCTGACCATCCAATCCGCCGACGGAGCTCCCCTTTTCACCGGCTCTGCCTCCGAATACGACAGCTTCCTCTTCCCCGCCAACGGCGAGTACAAGGCCCAGATGACCGTCTGGCGGCTCCCGGCGGGCGGCATCGTCACCCGCTTTGAGGGCGGCAGCAACGGGGCCGTCCGGAAAAATCCCGGTCTGGAGCACCCCGCCAAGCCCTCCGGCTGGTACAGCTTCTCCTTCCGGTTCACCCTCCAAGCCAGCGCCAATGTGGAGCTTTCCGCCGAGCGGGTGGAGCAGGGCGGCATCGTGGGCGTGGCCGTCACCGGCATGGTGGGCGAAACAGCCCCCACGGTGGAGACCGACCTCGGCAGTGTCCAGTGCACCCGCAGCCCCTCCGGCTGGCGGGCCTACATCCCCGCGGCCTACAACGCCTCCGCCGGGGCCCATGACGTCACCCTCACCGTCAACGGCGAGGTCCTCACCAAGACCCTGACCGTTCTGCCCAAGGACTTCGGCACGGCGGAAGTGGAAGCCGAACCCGCCCCCACCGAGGCGGCCAACACCGAGTTCCGGAACAGCATCTGGCCCCTCTACGAGCAGCCCGCGCAGGAAAAGCTCTGGTCCGGCGGCTTCGTCTGCCCGGCGGAAGATTACCTCGTTCTGCTCGATTTCGGCCAGATCAAGATCACGAACGGCCAGCAGGGTTCCAAGTCGAACTCCACCAAGCTCTACACCATCCCCGGCGACCCGGTCCGCGCCCCCGCAAACGGCACGGTGGCCTTCGCCGGGAACCTCGCCCTCACCGGCAATACCGTCGTCATCGACCACGGCTGCGGGATGCGCAGCTACCTCTACGGCTTGCAGACCCTCTCCGTCACCCGCGGCCAGACCGTTGAAAAGGGTCAGGCCGTCGGTGCCCTCGGCGAAGAGCTGACCATGGACTTCAAGCTCGGCAGCAAGAGCGTGAACCCGTGGCTCCTCTTCCAGACCAGCGGCGGGCTGTTCTGGCGGGAAAATGGGTAAATTTTCAAAAAATCTGTAAGGTTTTGGCATTTCGTGCGTTATTGAGGTGAACGGACACGAAAAGGAGGTCGAACCTATGAAACTGCCCTGTGAAATCACCCGTGATCTACTCCCCCTCTACGCCGAACACCTCACCTGCCCAGAGACGAACCGATTGGTCGAAGAACACCTCAGCACCTGCCCTGCCTGTCAGGAGGAGTTGCGCGCCATTCAGCTTCCGATGCCGGTACAGCCTGACCCGCAGCCTGATGCACCGCTGAAAAAGATCCGCGCTGCACTGCGGCGCAAAGGCATTCTGACAGCATTGCTTTCCATTCTGGCAGTCGTCTGTCTGTTCTGGCTATCCGCATGGATGTACACCGCTCAAAGCCCCGCCACGGCCGAGCAGTCCGGGCTGTGGACGTATAACCGCAAAGAAAACGGAGCCAACGTCTGCATTCTGGAGGTACAGGGCGATGGCGTCTGGCTGACCATGGATACCCCCTTCAACTGGGGGGAAGAGAATATCACTGTCCGCGCGGTACGCTACCGTTTCCCGCAGTTCCATGCTACGTTGGAAGGGCTATTCGGGAGCACTGCATCTTCAAACAGCATCACTGTCTCCAATACCCAGTTGCTCACCGTTGTCTGCGCCGACGCCACGCTCCACTACCGTCAGGGTCAGCCCGTTTATGCCTACCGCGTCAACGGCTCCATCGTCTACGGCACAGAGGAGCAATTGCACCTTTATCCGAGGGCTTAGCCTATGGACATTGGCACACTTTACCGTCTCTACTTCCGGGATGTGGTTTTGTTCTTACAAGGGCTGACTCATTCGGAAACGCTGGCCGAGGAGCTGACGCAGGAGACCTTTTTCAAGGCACTGGACGGTCTGAAGAGCTTCGACGGCAAACAGGATGTCCGCGCGTGGCTGTTCACGGTCGCGCGGAACTGCTATTATTCCTATTGCCGTAAAAATCATCGGACAGTCCCGCTGGAAGAGTCCTTGTCGGAAACGCTTTCCTCTCCATCCAACGTCGAAGAGCTGCTTCTTGATGAAGACGCCGCTTTCACCATTCACCAGTGCCTTCACCGGCTGGAAGAACCCTACAAAGAGGTATTCAGTCTCCGCGTATTCGGTGAACTCTCGTTCGAAAAAATCGGCACCATCTTCGGGCACACATCCAATTGGGCTTGCGTGACCTACTACCGCGCCAAACAGAAGATACAAAAAATGCTGCGAGAAGCCGAAGCATAACAAAACGAAGGAGCAGACGCCGGGTGATGGCATCTGCTCCTTCTGTTTTACTGATTCTGCGCTTCTTCTGCTTTCTTGCGGAAATGCGCTTCTACTTCATCCACGCTGAGCCACCCTTCCGTTTCACCGGAGCGGCGGCCTTTTTCAATTTCACTCAGCAGACGCGCCATCGCTTCTTCTTTGTCCATCGGTTCTTCCTTTCAGGAGATCGCATCCACATCCCACTTCATGCGGACGGCGTCGGCGCCGTCGAGGGTGATGCGGAGGGCACCGGCGTTGTCCAGCACCTGCTCCGGGGTGCGGGCACCGCAGAGCACATGCAGACCGGGGATCAGCCGGGCGGTCAGAGCGATGACGAGCTGGGCGGTGGTGCAGTGGTACTTTTCGGTCAGGTCGGCCCACTTGGCCAGCATCTCAATGGCCTGTGCCCGGCGGACGGGCTGGAAGCTGGGGTTCGAGTTCCGGGTGCTGCCTTCGGGGTAGGTGGTGTCCATGGTCACCTTGCCGGTGAGCAGCCCCTGTTCCAAGGGCGAGTAAGCCTGAACGGACACGCCCAGCTCCTTGCAGGTGGGCAGGAGCTGCTTTTCGACGCGGCGGGTCAGCAGACTGTACTTTTCCTGAATAACATCCAACTGGCCGTACTTGCAGTAGCCGCGGATGATGTCCGCCGTTACGTTCGAAGCACCGATGGCCCGGATCTTGCCCTGCTCTTTCAGCTTCATCATGGCTTCCACCGTCTCTTCCAGCGGAAAAACGCTGAAATCCGGGCTTTGCCAGTGGGTGTACAGCACGTCGAGGTGGTCGGTGCCGAGCCGCTTCAGGCTCTCCTCCACGTCCTCGATGATGCTCTGGGCGGACAGGTCGCGGTAGACTGCGGTGCCGTCCACGACTTTGTGGAGCACCGGCGTCTCATGCCCGCACTTGGTGGAGAGCACCACCTTGTCCCGGTCGATATGCTTGAGCGCCTCGCCCACGACCTTCTCGCTGTGATACAGGCCGTAGATGGGGGCCGTGTCGATCCAGCGGATGCCCTGCTCCACGGCGGTCTCGATGGCCTTGACCGACAGGGCGTCGTCGTTGTCGCCCCACCAGCTCCCGCCGCCGATGGCCCATGTCCCCATGCCGAGGAAGGGCACTTCGATGCCGCTCTTTCCGATGCTGATATTCTGCATAGTATCGTCCTCCATGCCAGAAGTGTTCCCCACTTGGGGGCGGAGTCATTCCGTTTCCGGCATTCTTTGTTGTATTTTTGTTTTTTATTCAAAAAAGAGCCGCCATGCAAGGCTCGCCCCGCACAGCAGCTCTTCTGAATCGGTTCAAATATTGCCGAACTCGCTGAGTTTCAGCTCTTCGTTGTGGGTCTCGGCCCAGCGGACGGCCCAATCAGAGGTGAACAGCAGCAGGCGGTTGCCCTTCATGTCCTCCACGGCCTTGGTGTCGCTGGTCAGGTCGAGATCCCGCAGGTTGTAGGTGTCCGGGTCGTTCTGGACCCAGCGCAGCTGCTCGAAGGGGAGCTGCTGCATCCGGATCTCCACGTTGTACTCGGTGTTCAGGCGGTACTCCAGCACTTCCAGCTGCAGCACGCCGACCACGCCGACCACCACTTCTTCCATGCCGCCGCCCACTTCGCGGAAGATCTGGATGGCGCCCTCCTGGGCGATCTGCTCCATGCCCTTCACGAACTGCTTGCGCTTCATGGTGTCCTTCTGCTCGATGCGGGCGAAGTGCTCCGGCGAGAAGGTGGGGATGCCCGCAAACTCGACCTTCTTTTTGCCGGTGCAGAGGGTGTCGCCGATGGAGAAGATGCCCGGATCGAACAGGCCGATGATATCGCCCGCATAGGCCTCATCGACGATGGCGCGGTCCTGCGCCATCAACTGCGTGCCGGTGGCCAGCTTGATGTTCTTGCCCTCCTGCACATGGTAAGCTTCCATGCCGCGCTCGAACTTGCCGGAGCAGATGCGCATGAAGGCGATGCGGTCCCGGTGGGCCTTGTTCATGTTGGCCTGAATTTTGAAGATGAAGGCCGAGAATTCATCGCGGCAGGGGTCCACCTGCTCCCCGGTCAGGCTGTCCACACGGGCCAGCGGGGTGGGGGTCAGGCGGAGGAAGTTTTCGAGGAAGGGTTCGACGCCGAAGTTGGTCAGCGCAGAACCGAAGAAGACGGGGCTGAGCTCGCCGCGCAGCACCTTGTCCAGATCAAATTCCTCGGCGGCACCGTCCAGCAGCTCGATCTCGTCCACCAGCTGCTGATGCAGATAGGGGGTCAGCAGCTCGTCCAGTGCGGGATCTCCCAGCTCGGCCTCGGTCTCATCGACCTTCTTGACGCCGTTGGCGCGGCCGTCGCTGGAGAAAGCCAGCACCTTGCGGGTATTGCGGTCGAACACGCCCTTGAACTCCTTGCCGCAGCCGATGGGCCAGTTCATCGGGTAGGTCTTGATGCCAAGGATCTCTTCGATGTTCTCCATCAGCTCGAAGGGGTCGCGGGCTTCGCGGTCCATCTTGTTGATGAAGGTGAAGATGGGGATGTGGCGCAGGGTGCAGACCTTGAACAGCTTGATGGTCTGGGCCTCGACGCCCTTGGCCGCGTCGATGACCATGACGGCGGAGTCCGCTGCCATCAGGGTACGGTAGGTATCCTCCGAGAAGTCCTGATGGCCCGGCGTATCCAGAATGTTGACGCACTTGCCCGCGTAGTTGAACTGCAGCACCGAGGAGGTGACGGAAATACCGCGCTGCTTCTCGATGTCCATCCAGTCGGACACGGCATGCTTGGCGCTCTGCTTGCCCTTGACGGAGCCTGCCTGATTGATGGCTCCACCGTACAGCAGCAGCTTTTCGGTGAGCGTGGTCTTACCGGCGTCGGGGTGGCTGATGATTGCAAACGTCCGACGGCGCTCGATTTCTTCACGATTTGTCATAGATAGTAGATCCTCCTATACGGATAAAACTCCTTCAGTCTCGCATTCGCTCGACAGCTCCCTCTGAGAGGGAGCCTTTCACGCTGCGGAAAAGCGAAAGCCTCCCTCCTTGAGGGAGGTGGCATCGCGCAGCGATGACGGAAGGAGTTTGCTTTTGCACATACGCATCCTATTTTATCCGAAAACGCGTGATAATGCAAGACTTTTCTTATTTTTTCAGCACAAAGCAGGGCAGCGGGGCGATTTCGGCCCAATTGGCGAAGCCGCACACGAGGACGGTGCAGCGGCTGAGGGGCAGTGTGCGCATCCAATTCAGGATCTCGGTCTTCTCGTCCGAGCCGATGACCCGCCCGCTGTACAGAATGGCACTGAGCACCCCGCCGGGCCGCAGCGCATCGAGGGCCGCTTCCAGCGCGGGGATGCTGCTGGACGCATGGGAGAACACGTTGTGGTCCGCCCCCGGCAGCCAGCCGAAGTTGAACATCACCGCATCTGCCGTGCCGGGGGTGACATACTGTAAGAGGTTTGCGTGGCTGTCGCAGTGGAGTTCTGCCGAAAGGCCCTTGGCCGCGAGGTTCCTTTCGGTGGAGGCAATGGCTTCCGGCTGGATGTCAAAGCCCAGCACCCGGCCCTCTTTCCCGGCCAGTCGGCAGAGGAAGGCCGTGTCGCCGCCGTTGCCGCAGGTGGCGTCCACCAGCAGCTTCGGCTCTGCAAGGCGAGAGGTCAGAAAGTCCTGCACGAACTTCACCGCCGTCAGGTCCGGGGTGCGGCGGCAGCAGAGCTGCGCCCCCTCCGCCCGGAAGCCGAACTTCTCCCAGAACGCCCGCTCCCCTTCGTCCCCCGGCAGCGGGGCTGTGAAGACGGTGGCCGTCTCCTTGTCATAACCGCCGAAGCGGCGCAATACTTCTTTTAACAGGTAGGAACCGTAGCCTTTTCGCCGCCATTCTGGTACAATGGTAAGCAGCGTGAGCGCGGCCCCCTGCGCCGTTGCGGTCACTTCGCACCGGCCCACGGCGGTCTTTTCCTTATAAAGGGCGAACCCGCCCGGAATCTCAGCCAGTTTCATCGAAAGCCTCCTGTTTTTTACGACCTTATTTCACACATTCTTCACCCGCTCAGCGATTCGTTTTCACAATTAGCGGCTACAATAAAGCCAGTTCAAAGGAAGTGCGGCTCCCGCACCCATCCCCGAACCGATTCCCTTTAGAAAGGATGTTGCACCATGGATAATGAAAACAAATGGGAATACGATTATTCCTCTGCAAATAGTTCGTCCGGGGAGACCGGATACCCCAACGTCGGCTCCTCCGGCATGAACACCGCCAACACGGCGGGCACCTACGACGAGCCTTCCCCCGCCGCCGACCCGGAACCCGCTTCGGCGGGCGGCAATGGCGGGGCCACGCCCCCTCCGGCAGACCCGGCTCCCTGCGCGGAGAACGCGAAACCTGCCAAAAAGCCCCGCAAGAAGAACGGGGCCAAGGTCGCCCGCAGCGCCGTTGCGCTGGTGCTGGCCGCGGCCATGGGCTTTGCGGGCGGCTTCGTGGGCGCACGGTTCGGCAACGCGGGCAGCAAGGTGGTCATCCAGCAGGTCGAACGCAGCTCCGATTCCTCCAGCGGTTCCGCCGCCGGCACCACCGTCTCCTCCAACGGCATGACCACCGCACAGGTGGCTGAAATGGTCAGCCCCAGCGTCGTGGTCATCACCACGGAGCAGGTCGTCTACTCCCAGTGGTCGTGGTACGGCCAGAGTCAGGTCGAGTCCGGCGCGGGCAGCGGCGTCATCATCAGTTCGGATGGCTACATCCTGACCTGCGCCCACGTCGTTTCCGGCGCTTCCCAGATCACGGTGACCGTCGGGGATACCGATTACACCGCCACCGTCGTGGGTGAGGACGACACCAGCGATGTTGCCGTGCTGAAGATCGACGCCACCGGCCTGACCCCCGCCACCGTCGGCGACAGCGACGGCCTCGCCGTGGGCGACAATGTCCTCGCCGTGGGCAACCCGCTGGGTGAGCTGGGCGGCACCGTCACCAGCGGCATCGTCAGTGCATTGAACCGCAGCGTGACCATTCAGGGCTCCAACTCCACCAACACCATGTCTCTGGTCCAGATGGATGCTTCCGTCAGCCCCGGCAACTCCGGCGGCGGTCTGTTCAACATGAACGGTGAGCTCATCGGTCTGGTCAACGCCAAGTCCTCCAGCTCCGACGCCGAGGGTCTGGGCTTCGCCATCCCCATCAATGACGCCATCAAGGTGGCGCAGGATCTGCTGGAGAACGGCTACGTCTCCGGCCGGCCCTACATGGGCATCACCTACCTTGCCGTTACCGATGCCCAGACGGCCGCGCAGCTGAACGTCAGCGCTTACGGCGTCTACGTCGTGGACGTGGTGCAGGGCGGCCCCGCTGATAAGGCGGGCCTCAAGGCCGGCGACCGCATCGTGAGCATCGACGGCACCGAGATCGCCCAGAGGGACGACCTTGGCACCCTGATCCAGCAGCACACTGCAGGCGACACATTGTCCATCACCGTGGCCCGTGACGGCCAGATGCAGACCGTCTCCCTGACGCTGGGCGAAAAGAACACCTCCACCAATGCACAGGCGGCTCAGCGCTCGACCAACGACTAAACCATTTTCCACGCCGCAAGGCATGATCAAGTTTTGATTTCTTTCTTCTCGGAAAAGCCCCTGACTGGCACCCAGAACGCCGGTCAGGGGCTTTTTCTGTCACACCAAGCCGAAGATGGTGGCGCTGACCGGGGCCAACACAGCTTGGCCCTGCACCACCCGGCTGCTGCCCCGCCACAGGCTCGATGAGGTGCCGTCGCTCAGCAGCTTCCAGTTCCCGCCGGGGAGCCAGACCCGCTGCTCTTCCTCGGTGGGGTTATAGTAGACGCAGAGCGCCCCCCACCACGCACCGTCGCCGGGGGCTGCGGGCAGCCGCCAGCCCACCAGCGGCTGCTCCAAGTTGAAAAATTCAATGGCGCTGGGGCTGGCTTTGTCCACCGCCCCAAGCCGGGGGAAGGCTCCCCGCAGCCCGATGAGGCCCCGGTAGTAATCCACAAGGCTGTGGAACTGCTGGGCCCGCTTCCAGTCCAGCCGGTTCAGCGCCGGGGAGGAGCGGTAGCTGTTGCCCTGCCCTTTTTTGGTGCGGGCAAACTCCTCGCCCGCCTGCCAGAAAGGCAGCCCCATGCTGGTGAGGTAGATGCCCGCCGCCAAGCGGTTCTGGGCCAGCGCAGCCTTGTCCACCGCACGAAACTCCGGGCGCTCGTACCGCACCATCAGCAGCTTGTCCCACAGGGTGAAGTTGTCGTGGGCGGAAACGTAGCTGACGATCTGCCCCGGCGTGTGGGGCGGGAACTTGTCGCTGCGGCACCACGCCGCCACCGCCCCGCCGATATCCCAGAAACTGCCGGGTCTGCCTTCCACGTAGCCCGGTTCCCGCGCGTTGAAGCAGCCGCCCTTGATGGCGTCACGGGTGTCGTCGCAGAAGATGCCGATCCGGTCGTTCAGCATGGCGAGGTTATTTTTGTTGGCCTCGTACCGGCGCAGGGCACTTCCGCCGCCCTGCCACGGCTCGCCGTACATCAGGATATCCCGCCCGCCGGGGAGCTTGTCCAGCTCGGCCCGCAGCAGGTTCATCGTCTCCACATCGTACAGGCCCATCAGGTCGAACCGGAAGCCGTCGATGTGGTATTCCTGTGCCCAGTAGAGCACCGAGTCGATCATATACCGCCGGGCCATGGGCCGCTCGCTGGCGAACTCGTTGCCGCAGCCGCTGCCGTTGGAAAGGCTGCCGTCCTCGTTCTGGCGGAAGTAATAGAGCGGCACCACCCGGTTCAGCACATTGTCGGCGCGGTACATGTGGTTATAGACCACATCCATCACCACGCCGATGCCCGCCGCGTGGAGGGCTTGGATCATCTGCTTGCACTCCCGCACCCGGACTTCGCCGCGGGCGGGGTCGGTGGAGTAGCTGCCCTCCGGCACATTGAAGTTGGCGGGGTCGTAGCCCCAGTTGTACTGCCGGGTCAGCGGGCGGCTCTCATCCACGCTGCCGAAGTCAAAGATGGGCATGAGCTGGACATAGCTCACCCCCAGCCGCTTGAGATAGTTCAGGCAGGTGGGGTGGATGCCGTCGCCGTTCAGGGTGGTGCCCTGCTGGGTAAAGGCCAGAAATTTGCCCCGCCATGCGTTGCGCACGCCGCTGGCCGGGTCCTGCGAAAAGTCCCGGACGTTGACCTCCCAGACGCTCCGCTTCGCCGCCGGGATGATCGGTCGGCGGTCGTGCTCCCAGCCGGGCGGGTCGGTGCGGGCGGTGTCGAGGATCATGCTCCGCTCCCCGTTCACCCCCGCCGCGCGGGCGTAGGGGTCGGCGGCGGTGCAGCTGCCCCACTCGGTCGTCACCGTGAAATTATAGTAGCGTCCGTGCTGGTCGCCGGGCAGATAGACGCCCCAGACCCCCTGCCCCCACGGGCTGAGGGGCAGCGTGCCAATGCAGACCCCGCCGCCGCCTTTTCGGTAAAGGTTTACGCTGACCGATTGAGCCGTGGGGGCCCACAGCCGCAGATGGGTGCCCGCCGGGGCATATTGGGCCCCCAGCGGCCCCTGATAGCCGTTCTGCCGCGCAAAGTCCTCGCTTTCAAAGACCGTCTTCCACTGTGCTGAAGTCATAACGTCATCCTCACTCTTGCCAATTTGATTTAAGTGTAACGAACTTTTGTGCGGTTTGCAAGAGTTTCCTTGCAAAAGGGCGCGCGGTACACTATACTGGAACAAAACGATGTACGGAGGGGACGACATGGCATACACTGACGATTGGGAATCTTTGATGAACGGCGTCTTCGGGCCGGGCGGCAAGTTCAAGACGGCGCCCACCGCACCCGACCCGAAGCCGAAGCAGCCCGGCGGCCTGAACGATCTGAACGCGGCCCTGCTGGAGCAGCAGAAAAAGCTGGACGCGATGCTGAAAGCCCAGTCCGCCCAGATCCAGACGCAGGACACCGCCACCGAAGCTGCCCTCGCCGACAGCCGCCAGATGCTGCGGGATATGGAGAACGACGGGCTGCTGGCCAAGGGCACTGTGGACACAAAGCCCGAACATCTGGGCAGCTTCGAGGGGCTGGCCGACGAGGTCAAGCAGACCGTTCTGGGGCAGGACGCCTTTGTGGAGAGTGTCGTCCGGGCCATGCGCCGCCCCTTCGTGCTGGGCACCGAGGCACCGGCGGCCCGGAACGTCATCCTGCTGTGGGGCGGCACCGGCACCGGGCGGCACTTCGCCCTTGAGGAAACGGCCCGCTGCATGGCCGCCCGCGGGCTGCTGAAAAACGACAGCATCGCCGCCCTCGACCTTTCGCTCTACGCGAACCCCGGCGCGGAGAAGCTGTTTTTGCAGGACCTGTACGCCGCCCTCCACGCCCCCGGCGAGATTCTGGTCTTTGAGCACTACGAAAGCTGCTATCCCGGCTTTCTGAAGACCCTTTCCGACCTTGCGGTCAAGGGCAGCGCCCCGCTGTCCAGCCGATATCTCGTCAACCGAGAGGGCATCCTTGTGGACGCCGGGACCGCGCTGGCTCCCGGTGCGGTGAGCCGCCTTGACCCCTGCGGCAAGTATCTCATCTTCTTCTCGAACAAGGGCCGCGCCGCGCTGGCGGACAAGTTCGGCGCGGGCATGGTCGCGGCGCTGGGCGATGTCTGCGAGACCACCGCCTACGCGCGGGAGGATCTTGCCGCCCTCGCGGCCCAGCAGTTGAACGCGCTGGCCCAGAAGGTCACCGCCCGGCTGGGCCTGACCCTCGCCGCCGGAGTCGATGTGCGGGATCACGTCGCCGCCCAGTGCACACCCCAGAAGGGGGCCGCCGGGCTTTCCGGCTGCTGTGACCGCATCTTCCGGGCTCTGAGCGAATACTGCCTCCAGACCGACAAAAAGCTGACCGGCACCGTCACCCTGACTGCCGCGCCGGAGGGGCTTTTCTTCCGCCTGAACGATGCCGCCCCCGCCCCCCTGTTCGACCTGCTGCCCGCCGCCTACACCGGCGCGCTGGACGAGATCAAGGCCGAGATCTCGGAGCTGGTGGGCCTTGCCCCGGTCAAGGAATACGTCTTCGGTCTGGCCGATAACCTCCAAGTCCAGCAGCGCCGCGCCGCCGCCGGGATGAAGACGACCAGCCTTTCGATGCACATGATCTTCACCGGCAACCCCGGCACCGGCAAAACCACCATCGCCCGCTTGGTGGCCAAGTACCTCAAGGCCATCGGGGCGCTCAAGGGCGGGCAGCTGGTGGAGGTGAGCCGCGGCGACCTTGTGGGCCGCTACACCGGCCACACCGCCCCGCTGACCAACAGCGTCATCGAGAGCGCCCTCGGCGGCGTCCTCTTCATTGACGAAGCTTACAGCCTCTACCGCGGCGAGCAGGACAGCTTCGGCCTCGAAGCCATCGACACCCTCGTGAAGGGGATGGAGGATCACCGGGACGAGCTGGTGGTCATCCTTGCCGGATACACCAAGGAGATGGAGACCTTCCTCACCGCCAACAGCGGCCTTGCCAGCCGTTTCCCGAATAAAATCGAGTTCCCGGACTATACTGCCGACGAATTGCTGCAGATCACCCACGTCCTCGCCAAGAGCAAGGGCTACACCCTCGCCGAGAGCTGCAACGAACCCCTGCGCAGTTATTATGCCCGCCGGCAGACCGCCGATGCCCGCACCGCCGGCAATGGCCGCTTGGCCCGCAACACGCTGGAAAAAGCCATCTTCCACCAGAGCCGCCGCCTCGTCGCCGAGCCCGCCGCCGCGCTGGATGTGCTCCTGCCGATCGATCTGGAATTGGAAGAGTGAGCAACAAAAAATGGACCGCAAACGCGGTCCATTTTTTGTTTCAGGTATGTTTTTTTGCCAATTGTTCGGCCAGCCGCTTCATCCCGGCCCGGACTTGTTCCGGGGCGGTGATCTCCACTTTGCCGCCAAAGCCCGCCACCCAGCCGTAGAAGGGTTCGCTGACGCAGATGGGGACGTCGAAGTGGAAATGGCCGTCCTCTTCGGGCAGGAAGAGGGGCGACGCGCCGAAGCGCTCCCGCATGGCGTCCTCCAAGCCCGCCGCGCACCGCAGGGTGACGCGGGCTTCGGGGCCGCCGTACATGCTGAAATGCTTTTTCAGGTAGGCGGGCAGGTCGAAGTCCGCAAACTCCGCCTTACCCCGGCGGGGTTCGTCCAATACCCGGACGCCGGACATCTTGTCCACCCGGTAGTGGCGGATGCCCACCGGCTCCTTTTCGTCCTGATAGGCGATGAGGTAGTAGCAGCCGTTCTCCCACGCCATCTGCCACGGGCTGATGGCCCGCTTTTCGGGGCGGCCCACCTTTTTGTAGTGGAACTCCACCATTTTCCCGGCGTTGATGGCCTCGTGCAGCGCGTCCACGCTGTAGAGCAGGCTCTTGCTGTCGGTCTTGGGGCGGCCGTCCACATAGACCTGCCGCTGGAGCTGGCTGCCCTCGTAGTTGGAGCAGAGCTTTTCCAGCTTTCGGATCAAGCGGCGGCTCGTGGCGCTGGACACCACCCGGCTGGCCTGTACGGCGTCCACCAGCAGCTTGAGCTCCGCGAGGTCGAACATCCGGCTGGCCATGTAGTAGCCGCCGCCGCGCCCCCGCCGCAGCCGGATCTCATACCCCAGCGCGTTGAGGGCATCGATGTCGCTGTACACGCTCTTGCGCTCGCAGAGGATGCCCTGCTGTTCCAGCAGCCCGACCAGCTGGGGCACGTTCAGCAGATGGTTTTCGTCGGTCTGGGTCTCAAAGATGCGCAAAAGCGCGAGCAGCTTGGATTTCTGGCCTTCCTGCTTGGGCATACAAACACCTCATTCGGGGAGCTTTTTGTCGAACGCCGCACGGCGCCGGGTGGACAGGCGGAACATCTCTTCGAGCTTTTCGCGGTCGCCCGCCACCAGCGCGTTGCGCAGTGCGCCGAGCGCCGCGTCGAACTGGTCGATCTCGGAGATAAGGTTTTCCTTGTTCCAGAGGAACAGCTCCGCCCACATTTTATCGTTGATGCGTGCGATGCGGGTCAGGTCACGGAAGGAGTCGCCCGTATATTCGCACAAAGAGGTATTGTCGTTGGCGCACATCAGGCTGACGGCGATGGCGTGGCACAGCTGGCTGACGTAGCCGATCATCTTATCGTGCTCTTCCACGGTCAGGGTGCAGATGTGCTTGAATCCCAGCACCTCGGCCAGCTCCTTCGCCCACGCGATGCCCGCCGGGGTGTTCTTCTCCGTGGGGGTGATGATGAAGTTCGCCGGGGCGAAGTTCACCTCCGCCGCGTGCTCCACGCTGGAAGTCTCCCGCCCCGCCATGGGATGACTGGCGATGAACTCCACACCGTCCGGGCAGAGGGCCTGCACCGGCTCCACAAGGCCGGTCTTGACGCCGGACACATCCGTGAAGATGCAGCCGGGCTTGAGGAGGGCACCGTAGGTCTTGAACCACTGGATCAGAGCCGTGGGGTACAGGCCGAAGATGATATGATCGGCCTCCCGCACAAGATCCTCAAAATCGTGGGTCTTGCCGCTGGCGATGTAGCCCTGATCCAGCGCATACTGCAAATGGCCCTCGCTGCGGTTGATGCCGTCCACATGGAACCCGGCCTTGGTCAGCTCCAGCGCGTACTTGCCGCCCAGCAGACCCAGACCCACAACGAGATAACGCTTTGTTTTATCCAACATCCTGTACCTCCGCGCCCAATGGCTTGATGGCTGTAAAGAAATTCGGCCAGCTCTTCGTGACGGCCTCGGCTTCCGCGATGGGCAGCTTCAGCCCCGCCGCCAGCGCCAGCACCGCAAGGCTCATGACGACCCGGTGGTCGTTGTGGCCGGAAAGGACCTCGCCCGGCGCATGGAGCGCCCCGGCGCAGCCTGTGATGGTGATGGTGCCGCCCTCGCTGGACAGCACCCCGCCGCACTTGCGCAGTTCCATCTCCATGGCCTTGATGCGGTCGCTCTCCTTGATGCGGAGGCGCTCCGCGTTCCGGATGACCGTCGTCCCCTCGCACAGCAGCCCCAGCACCATCAGCACGGGGCCGAGGTCCGGGCAGTCGGCAAGGTCGATGTCGGTGCCGTGGAGCGGCGCTTGTTCAAAGACGATGCCCGCCGCCGTGGGGGTGAACTTTGCCCCGCAGCGGCGCAGGATATCCAGAATGGCGGCGTCGCCCTGCAATGTCTTCTCGGCAAGGCCGGTCAGGGTCACCCCGCCGGCCACGGCCCCCAGCACCGCCGGGAACGCGGCCTGACTGTAATCCCCCTCCACGGTGTAATCGCAAGGGTGGTATTCCTGCCCGCCGGAGATCTCCAGCGTGGTTTCGTCCAGCCAGCGGCTCTCCACGCCGAAGGCGGCTTGGACCGCGCGGGTCATGTCGATGTAGCTGCGGCTCTCCACCGGCGGCAGCAGACGGAGGGTGCTGGTCCCCGCCAGAAGCGGCAGCGCGAACAGCAGCCCGCTGATGAACTGGCTGGACACATTGCCCGCCAGCGTGTAATCCCCGCTGGAAAGGATTCCTTCCACGGTCAGGCCGGAAGGCGTCTGCTCAAACCGCAGCCCCTTGGCCCGGTAAAGTTCTTCATACACTGACTGGGGCCGCTCCATCAGCCGCCCCCGGCCCACAAAGGTGATTTCTTGGCCGGTCAGGCTGGCCAGCGGGATCAAAAAGCGCAGGGTGCTGCCGCTTTCGCAGCAGTCCACCGGGGCTGAAACGGGCCGAAACTGCCCCAGCCCCTCCACCACGGCGTCGTTTTCGCCGGTGGTGACGCGGGCGCAGAGCTGGCCCGCCGCCGCGAGGGTCGCCGCGATATCCTTGCTGAATTCGAGGTTGCGGATGTGGGACGTGCCCTTTGCCAGCGCCGCACAGAGCACCGCCCGGTGGGCCATGCTCTTGCTGGGGGGTGCGGCAATGGCTCCCCCGATCTCTTGCGCGCGTTCTACTGTTACGATCATCTTACATATCCCGCCCGATGGCCCATGCGACCTGACGGCACTTTGCCATGGCCTGTGCAAAGGCATCCGGGGTCAGGCACTGGGCACCGTCGCTCCATGCGTGGCGGGGGTCGTAGTGGACTTCCACTTCCAGACCGTCGGCACCGGCGGCCACGGCAGCGATCATCATCGGCTCCACGAGGTTCGACTTGCCGGTGGCGTGGCTGGGGTCTACGATGACGGGCAGATGGGTCTTTTCGTGGATGATGGGCACAGCGGAGAGGTCGAGGGTGTTGCGGGTGTACTTCTCGAACGTGCGGATGCCGCGCTCGCAGAGGATGACCTGCTCGTTGCCGCCCGCCATGATATACTCGGCGCTCATGATCCACTCTTCGATGGTGTTGCACAGGCCGCGCTTGAGCAGCACCGGCTTGTGCATCTTGCCGACGGCCTTCAGCAGCTGGAAGTTCTGCATATTGCGGGCACCGATCTGCACCACATCCACATACTCTTCAAATTCGGGGATGCGGTCCTCGCTCATCAGCTCGGAAACGATGGGCAGACCGGTGGCCTCGCGGGCCTTTACCATGTCGAGGATGCCCTCGGTCTCAAGGCCTTGGAAAGAGTAGGGAGAGGTGCGGGGCTTGTAGGCACCGCCGCGGAAGAGGGCTGCGCCGCCCGCCTTGACGCTCTGGGCAATGCGCAGGGCCTGTTCCTCGCCCTCGATGCTGCAGGGGCCCGCCATGACGGCGATCTTCTCCTTTCCGCCGATCTTGACGCCGCCGCAGTCGATGACGGAATCGGCCGGGTGGAACAGGCGGTTCGCGCGCTTATAGGGCGCGGAAACGCGGGTCACGTTGTCGATCCACGGGTTCGCGAGGACATCGCGCTCGTCGATCTTGGTGGTGTCGCCCACAAGGCCGAAGACGTTGTAATCCTTGCCGGTGATGAGGGTGACATCGAGGCCCTGCTTCTCGAAGCGGTCCACGATCTTTTCCAGTTCTTCCTTGGGGGTGCCTTTTTTGGTGGAGATGATCATCTTCGTTCGTCCCTTTCCCTTTTTGATCTTTTTTCCTCTAAAAGCTCCCACTCTGGGGGAGCTGGCGCGGAGCGCCTGAGAGGGCTATTGTACCATATGCGATTGTGCGCTGCCGTCCAGCCGGAGCAGCTGCACAAGATAGCTGCACGCATGAAGATAGCCGCTGATGCCCTCGCCCGCGAACCGGCCCTGACAGCCGAAGGAGACGACGTCCGTGTTCCGGAAGGATTCACGGCCGCTGGGGTCATGGAGCATCACTTCCACGGCGGGCACGCCGCACAGCTGCAATGCTTCAAGGATGGCCACGCTGTAATAGGCGTAGCCGCCCGGATTGATGATGATGCCGTCGGCGCGGCCCGCCGCCGACTGGATCTCGTCGATGATGTCGCCCTCGTGGTTCGACTGGAAGAAGTCCGGCTCGATGCCCATCTGCTGACAGCAGACGTCCAGATAATCCAGCAGGGCGTTGTAATCGATCTCGCCCTCCACGCCGGGTTCGGTGAACCGGGCCATGTTGACGTTGGGGCCGTTAATGAACAAAAATCGCATCCAGTGCCTCCAGTGCCGCCGCCACGGCATCCGCAGCGGTGGTCTTGTTCGGGATGACCGCATCCGCCGCCGCAAGATAGAGCGGGCGGCGCTGGGCTTCCATTTCTTTCAGCGCGTCGGTGCTGCTGGAGAGCGGACGCCCGCCGCCCACCGCAAGGTCTTCCAACGGACGGTCGATGAAGAGTACCACGCCGTTCTGGCGCAGAGCCCGCAGATTTTCGGGCCGCTTGATGACGCCGCCCCCGCAGGAGAGCACCTGACGGCCCTCCTTGGCAAAGCGGGCGGTCTGCTCCGTTTCCTTGGCGCGGAACCCGTCCTCGCCCTCGGCGGCGAAGATGTCCGGGATGCTGCGGCCCTCGGCCTTGACGATCTCCTCGTCGAGGTCCACGAACCGCTTGCCCAATTTCTCGGCCAGTGCGCGGCCGATGGTGGTCTTGCCGGAGGAGGGCATCCCGATGAGGGCCACGTTCAGCTGCTCTCTGCGGAGCGCCGCCGTGATGGTGCGGATCTCGCCGGGAGCATCATCGAACTTGCGGTCGAGGAAGCATTCCGCCGCATACACGGCCTGTGCCACCAGCATTTCGAGGCCTCCCACGGCCACCGGCACCTCGGCTTCCTCGGCGCGGAGGATGAGTTCGGTCTTATCCGGGTTGTAAACCACATCGAGGACGGCTTCCAGCCCCGGCATGGCCGCCACGTCCAGATTGCAGACGCCGACGTTCGGGTACATGCCCGCCGGGGTGGTGTTGATGACGATCTGCGCCCCGCTGTGCACCGCTTCCGCATAGGAAAGCTCCCCCTTTGCGGGGTCGGGGTTCCGGCTGACGGTCAGCACCTTGGCCGCGCCCTTGTCCTTCGCCACCGCGCTGGTGGTGTTGTGGGTGCCGCCGGTGCCGAGGATCAGCACGGTCTTGCCCGCAAAATCCACTCCATGCGCATCGGCGAGGTAGGCGAAGCCGAGGTAATCGGTGTTGTAGCCGCAGAGCAGACCGTTTTTGTTCACCACGGTGTTCACGGCCCCGATGGCCTTGGCGCGGGGGTCGATATAGGAGCAGTATTCCATGACCAGCCGCTTATAGGGGATGGTCACATTGATGGCCTTGAACTGCCGCTTCTGCAAAAAGGTCCGTGCCTCGGCCTCAGTGGGCAGGGGGCACAGGTCATACCGGTAGCCGCAGAGCATCTCGTGGATGATCTTCGAGTACGAGTGACCGAGCTTTGCGCCGATGAGTCCGTATTCCATTTACAGCTCCTCCTTGCGATAGCTTGTGGGGTGCTCCATCCACGCCATGCCGTACTTGGCAGTCAGCAGGTCGCCGACGGCCAGCGCCGCCGCACAGGTCTGCACGATGGCGGCGCGGGGCACGATGCAGGGGTCGTGGCGGCCCTGAATGGAGAGTTCCGCATTCTGTTTTGCAATATAATCCACGGTGTCCTGCTGTTTATAGATGCTGGGCGTAGGCTTGACCACGGTACGGAAGACCACGGGCATCCCGTTGGAGATGCCGCCGTTCAGCCCCGCGTTGTGGTTGGTGGCCGTCACGACTTTGCTCCCCTTCATCCGAAAGGGGTCGTTGGCTTCGCTGCCCTTCTGGTCGGCGAAGCCGAAGCCGGTGCCGAACTCGATGCCCTTGACGGCGGGGACCGAGAAGGCCATGTGGGCGATCTCGCTTTCCACGCTGTCGAAATAGGGTTCGCCGACGCCCGCCGGGAGGCCGAGGATGGCGGTCTCAAGGATGCCGCCCACACTGTCGCCCTCGCTGCCCGCCGCGCGGATGGCAGTCTTCATGGGCTCCTCGGCGTCCGCATCCAGCAGCGCGAAGCCGCCGCTTTGATTCAGCAGGGCCTCAGCCTGTGCCGCCAGCGCCGCCGGGTCGTTCAGGGCGAAGGGGGTGTCGGCCACCCCGGCGCACCGGCCGATGTGGGTCACGATCTCGATGCCCGCTCGTTTCAGCGCCTCCAGCACGATGCCGCCGCCCGCCACGAGGGCCGCCGTGATCCGGCCGGAAAAGTGCCCGCCGCCCCGCGCGTCCTGAAAGCCGTGGTATTTGGCATAGGCCGTATAATCCGCGTGGCCGGGGCGGAGCAGGTCGGCGGTCTTGGCGTAATCGCCGCTGCGGGTGTTCTGGTTTTCGATCATCAGGGCGATGGCGGTGCCGGTGGTCCGGCCGTTCAGCACGCCGGAAAGGAACTGGATCTTGTCCGCTTCCACGCGGGGGGTGGAAAGCCCGTCGCCCCGCGCCCGGCGCTTGTCCATGCAGAGGGCGAGGAATTCCTCGTCCACCGGCACGCCCGCCGCCATTCCATCCAGCACGGCCCCGATGGCGCGGCCATGGCTCTCGCCGAAGATGGTCAGGGAGAGGTTGGAGCCAAATGTGTTCTTCATGGTCATTCCTCCATGCCCAGCAGGGGGCGCAGCCCCTCCACCGGGATGGTCTCGGCCCGCCAGCAGCCGAGGCCCGGCACCTTGATGATGGTGATCTGGCCGCCCTGCGCCTTTTTGTCGTGGAGCATCTCGGCCAGCACTTTTTCCTTATTGTAGGTGGTGCGCAGGGGCAGCCCCAAGCGGCGGTAGACCGCCCGCACCCGCTTTTGCAGCGCCTTCGACTCGATCATCGGCAGCATCCCCAGCGCCACGCACTCGCCGTGGAACAGGCCCACGGTGCGGCGGCCCTTGATGCCCTTGACGGCCTCGATGCCGTGGCCGATGGTGTGGCCGAAATTCAGCGCCTTGCGCATCCCGTGCTCCGTCTCGTCCTGCTCGACGATGTTCTTCTTGAACCGGAGGCTGCGGTAGATGATCTCGTTGATCTGGCCGTCGATGTCGCCCTTCTCAAAAATGGCAAACAGCTCCGGGTCGGCCAGAAGGCTGGCCTTGACCGCCTCGGCCAGACCGTTGATGTAATGGCGGCGGGGCAGGGTGGCGAGGGTGTCCGGGTCCACGATGACCAGCTTCGGCTGCCAGAATGCGCCCACGATGTTCTTGGTATCCCCCAGATCCACAGCCGTTTTGCCGCCGATGGAGGAGTCGATCATGGAAAGGGTGGTGGTGGGGCAGTTGATGAAGTCGATGCCGCGCATGTAGATGGAAGCGGCAAATCCGGCCAAGTCGCCGACCACGCCGCCGCCCACGGCCACCACAAGGTCGCCCCGGCCCATGTGAAAGTCGAGCATCTGTTTCAGCACCGTTTCCAAAATTTTGAAGCTCTTGCTGGCTTCGCCCTGCGGCACGGTGATGATGACGGCATCGCGGCACTGATCCGCGACACGCTGGGCGTACTGGGCCGGAACGCCGCTGTCGGTCACGACGGCTACCTTGCGGTCCAGCCGGGCGAACTGATACAGATTTTCCAGCGCGCCGTTCTTCAGGATGATATCATAGCTGCGCTCGCCCAGATTCATGGTGAGCTTGGTTCCGATAAAGTCGCTCATTTGTTGTACACTCCTAACAGCCGTACCGTGCGGCAGGTATGGTTCAGCTCGCGCAGCAGCGCGGCGGTCTCGTCGGCGGTGGGGTCGCCCACCAGCTCGACGTAAAAGTAGTAATCAAAGGGGACGTGGGGCAGCGGGCGGCTCTTGATGGACTCCATATCGTAGCCGCTGGCACCGATGATCTGGATGACCTCCGCCAGCTTGCCGGGCTTGTTGTCCACCGTGAACAGCAGCGAGAACCGGTTGCCCGCCGTGGGCTTTTCCCGGCTGAGGACGATGAAGCGGGTGGTGTTGTCGCCATCCGTGTTGATGCTGGGCACCAGAACCTCCAGCCCGTAGAGGGCCGCCGTCTCCACGCTGGCGATGGCCGCCTTGGTCTTATCGCCGCTTTCGGCCACGAATTTCGCGGCCATGGCCGTGTTGGGCATCGCCGTAGCGGGCAGACGGAACTGCTTCAAGAAGGTCTCGCTCTGGGCGATGGCCTGTTGGTGGCTGTACACATGGGTCAGCTCCCCCAGCTGGGTGCCGGGCAGGACCAGCAGGTTCTGGGAGATGGGCAGGTCGTAGACATCCACGACCCAGAGGTCGGGGTGGTTATAGCACAGATCCAGCACCGCCGAAACATCGCCCGCGTGGCTGTTCTCGAAGGGCACGACGCCGTGGGCCGCATCCCCGCGCTCCACCGCATCGAACACTTCGTCCCACGTCGGGAAGCTCACGGCCTCGGCGTGGGGAAAAAGGGCCTTCAGGGCAATGTGGGCAAAGGCGCCCTCCACGCCCTGATAAGCGGCACGGTTTTGGCCCAGCACCTCGGCCTCGTAGTGCTTCGCTACATCCATCATGTTCTGGACATGATTGCGGTAATAGGGGCGCAGGGCCGGGTCCTGAATGCGGGCCTCGGCCTTGTCCAGCACCACCTTTTCCCGCGCGGCGTCGAAGATCGGCAGACCGTGGGCCTGTTTGTATTGGGCAACGGCCAGCACCGCCGCCATCCGCCGCTCAAACAGCGCGGCCAGCTCGGCGTCCACCGCGTCGATCTCGCGGCGGGCTTTGTCCAGTGCGTCCATGGTTCCACATCCTTTGGGTCAAGATTTTGATGATACTGAATCAGTATACCATAACCCGGACACGGACACAACAAGCCCCGCCGCCTTTCAGAGCGGAGTTTTTTTCAGTTGTCGGCTGGGAAAAACAAAAAGACCTCATCTGCATTTAACAGATAAGGTCTCGTCTTTATACAACCTCTCAGTCTCGCTTACGCTCGACAGCTCCCCTAGTAGGGGAGCCTCTGGCGTATCCAGCAAGCTTCATCCGACTGCCAAGGCCTCCCCTATTAGGGGAGGTGGCAATGCGAAGCATTGACGGAGAGGTTCATTTCCTTAAATCTTCAAGGCTCCGCGCCTTCCCGTAATACCGCCCATAGGGGTTGTCGAGGTCGGCGGCGCGGGGCGGGGCAGGGGGCGTTTTTTCCGGGGCAGATGCCGCCGGCAGCCGCCGGGGTGCCCCCGCCTTGCGTTCAACCAAACGGAACCGCATGGCTCATTCCTCCGCGCTTGCCGTCGAGACGGCCCCGGCAGTCAGCTTCTGCCACAGTTCCTCGCCGCCCTTGAGGTTATCGGCGGTGCCGGAATTCCACGCCCCGCGCATCCCCACATAGAACTGCGCCATGTACTCCTGACTGTCGCCGCCCTGTGCATGGGTGGTGTCAGCCTGATAGCCGCCGAGATCCAGCCCTGTCAGCACGGGGCAGTCGGTCCATTTGTAGACCATGTTCCACCAGTCGCCATCGTTGCCGGATCCCGGCAGACCGCCGTCGAGGTAGCGCAGGGTGCCGGTGCTCTCCTCAAAACCCGCCGGGTCATAAAGCAGGAAGACCGAGCTCAAGCCCCCCTGCACATCGGCGGCAAGCTTCGTGGTGCCCGCCATGGTCAGGTAGGCCGCACTCTCGGTCTGGGTATCCTCGTCCGAATAATCCAGCGTGTAGACGTTCAGGGTCACGACCACCTTGCCGTCGCCGTTCAGGTCTTCGCCGAAGGGGGCGAGCCGGGTCTGTAGAGCGTTCACGGTGTCCTCCGGCAGGTAGTAGGGGGCCACCACAGCCACATTATAGTCGGCCTTGGTGGTAAAGAAATACTGCCCGATGAAATTGTAGGCCACGAACGCCACGGCGATGCCGATGATAAGAACCCACTTCAGGTTATAGTCCCACCAGTTCGCCCAGCGCTCGCGGCGGGTGTACTGCTTTTCGCGGCGGGGAGCAAGATCGCCGGGGGTAATATCGCGCTCATAACGGTAACTTGCCATAGCTTCCTCTTACAACTCGGCCAGAATGGTCTGGCGGACGGCTTCGGGCAGCTGCTTCTGCTCGGCCTTGCTCATGCCCACGGTCTGAATGGGCGGCAGGATGCGGATGTAGATGGAGCCGGGGGTGGCCCGGTTGCCGTGGCCCTCGAACAGGCCGCGGGCACCGGAGATGGCCACCGGCACCACCGGGGCTCCGGTCTTGATGGCAATGCGGAAGGCACCGGCCTTGAACTCCCCGGCGCCGCCCTCTTCGCCCTTGTAGCGGGTGCCCTCCGGGAAGATGACGAAGCTCCTGCCGCTTTCCACGATGGCAGTGGCATCGTTCAGCGCCTTGACGGAGGCGCGGATGTCGTCCCGCTTGACAAAGACGCAGCCCAGCAGCTTCATCCAGCGGTTGAGCAGGGGGATCTTTTCCAGCTCCTCCTTCGCAAGGATGCCGTGGGGCGCATCCAGCGCCACCAGAAGCAGCGGGATGTCAAAATAGCTGCGGTGGTTGCCGACGAAGACGCAGGGAACCCCCTGCGGGATATTCTCTTTTCCCTCCACGACCAGTTGTGCGCCGGTCACGTTCAGGATGCCCTGACTCCAATGGGGGATGTGCTTGCGAACGATCTGCTCCACGGTGTCCATGTCCCCGGCGGCGAGTGCACGCTCGGCCCGGCGGAGCACACCATAGTGCACGATCATGTACCCGAACAGATACGCAAATAACGCAATCGTGCGAAGAATGCTCACGATACTTTTCCTCCTTCTGGCCTAAAAAGCCATTGTCATTGTACCACACTTTCCACAAAAATGGGAGCGAACACACTTTTTTTACAAATGAGGGGCCGGATGGCTTGCAAAATTCACAAAATCCGGGTATATTTATAAGCAGAAAGGTAGCACAATGGGCATTTCTTCCGCCTCGGTGCTGCCGGCCGGGACCAAACAAGAAAGGGTTCGTAACAATATGGGTCTTTTTCCTTCTGCAAATGACTTCCGCAAGGCCGGGCCGGGCGTTGAAAAGGACGCGCCCCGCAAAACGGGCGTGGGCCGCTTCTTCGAGCTGGTGGGCCGCGATATGTCCGGCATGTTCCTCGCAAACCTGCTCACCTGCCTCGGCTTTCTGCCGGTGATCTGTCTGGTGTATGTGGGCTTTCTGATGAACAACCTCACGGTCATGGTGCTCAGCGCCATGGTGGGCGGCATCTTGGCCGGGCCCGCACTGGCCGGCATGTACGACACCGTGCTCCGCGCTTTGCGCGACGAAGCCGGTTACTGGTGGACGACCTACCGCAAGGCCTTCAAGCGGAACTTCAAGTCCGCCATCCTGCCCGGCATCGTCTACTGCACCGTCGTCACCATTCAAATTTTCCTCGTCTACTTCTGCTTCAACATGCTGTACCATGGCACCAACGTCGGGCTGCCCATGTGGGTGGCCACCGTGCTGAATCTGGTGCTGCTGCACATGCTGTTCTCGTACATGTGGCCGCAGGTCGTCCTGCTGGATCAACCCTTCACCCTGACGCTGAAAAACAGCCTGAACTGCATGATCGCCTTCCTGCCGCACGCACTGGCGTCTTCCATCGTGGCCATCTTGTTCTGGGGCGTCGTGATCCTGTGTATGCCGCTGGGCATCTTCCTGATGCTGATCTTCGGCTTCTGGTTCCAGACCGAGGTCTGCTGCCAGATCGTCTACGGCGACATCGACCGGGTGTTCCACATTGAGGAGAACATCCAGAAGCTGCGGGACGCCGAGCTGGACGCAGCCCTCAAAGAGGAGTACGGCGAGGGTCCGGACGACGACAGCACCCCCGAAGCCTGATTTTCTGATTTTTACGCCGAACGCTGGCCGCAAAGGAGAAACGTGCGATGGAACAACGAAATAACCTCGTGTTGCAGGGCACCGAGACCTTCTCCCGCGGCGCGCTGGACAATGTGGCGCTGGAGAGCGGTGCGCTGGTGCTGGACAGCTCCGCCGGGCGGTATCTGCCCTACGGCAGCTACACCACCCCGGAGTTCGCGATGCCGCCCTTCTGCAACCTGAACGTCAGTTGGAACGCCAGCGCCCCCCACAACACCATGGTGGAGGTGCGCTGCCGGGTCTACGCCGGGAACAGTTGGACCGGCTGGATGAGCTTTGGCAAATGGGCCCCGGATTACCCCCGCCGCAGCATCAACGCCCAGAGCGACGACGGCATGATCTTCCTGATGGGAGACACGGTCACGGTCGCCACGCCGGGCGGCGGCACCGGCATCCAGCTCCAAGTCAACCTTTCCACCAACGATGATAAAGCCACCCCCGCCGTCCGGCTGCTGGCCGCAGCGGTCCGCCCTCTGACGTGGGAAAAGCACAGCGGCCATCCGCTGAACCGGCGGCTCTATCTGCCGGAATACTGCCTCTCTGCCCACGACCCCAGCTTCGGCCGGGAGATGGACCTGCCCCTTGTCATGGCGGCTCTGATGAACCGCTGGGGCGAGGACATCCTGCCCGAAGAAGTGGCCTACGCCATGGAGGACAACGCCACCAGCAGCACCGGCAACGCCGCCTTTGCGGCCGCGGCGGCGGGCTGCTGCGGCTTCCCCTGCTGGCAGGCGTGGATGGACCTTGAAGACCTCCGTGCCCAGATCCACGACGACTGTTCCGTCGCCGTCCGGGTCGAGCGCCGGGTGCGGGGCCAGCGCGACCCCGTAGGCATCTGGATGGGGCTGCGGGGCTTCGGCCACGACGACGCCGTGATGGCCGATTTCGTCTTACTGAATGACCCCACTGCAGACAGCGACGGCTCCGTGAACTGCACCATGGCGCTGGCCGATTTCCTGCGCTACTTCACGGGCCGGGCCATCGCTCTGCGGCGCAAGCCGCGGGATATCGCCGCCGACCTGCCCAACCGGGTGCGTTGCGACCTCGCCCGCAAAGAGGACGGCAGCTACTCGTTCGAGCAGCGGGGCCAGCCCGACCCCCTGCCGGAGGATTTTTCCGGCTGGGTGGCCTACACCCTGCACGACGGTGTGGCCCACGCCACCACCGCCCACCGCACCTTCCGCCGGATGGAGCGCACGCCGGAGGGCTGCGTCCTCTTCCCGGCGGACCAACTGGCCGCAGGAGGCCGCTGCAGCGTTTACGCTGTGGATCAGACCGGCCGGATGCGGGTGGCGGAAGTCCGCCTCCCCGCGCCCCCCAAACCGGCGGCTCCGCCCGCACCCCCACAGGATCACCAAAGCACCGTGCAGCCGGGTCCGTAAGGCCCCGCTCCGCCAAGCGCTTTTTGGAAGATACACCAAACAATAGGAGGAACGCATTATGGCAAAGACGATCATCACCATTGGCCGTGAGTACTGCACCGGCGGCAACTACATCGCAGAGGATGTTGCAAATGCTCTGGGCATCAAGCTCTACGACAAGGAGCTGATCACTATGGCAGCCAAGCACTCCGGTCTGTCCGAAGAGGCGGTTGCAGCCAGCGAGAAGCGCCATACCCACAGTCTGCTGTACAGCCTGTACACCATGGGCAACGAGCTGCCGCTGGGCGATCAGGTGTTCATCCTGCAGAGCCGCATCATCAAGCAGCTGGCCGAGGAAGGCCCCTGCGTCATTCTGGGCCGCTGCGGTGACTACGTGCTGCGGGAGCGCAAGGATGTGCTGCGCGTCTTCATCTATGCGCCGGTGGAGTGGCGCCGTGAGCTGGCCAAGACCGATCCGCTGGTCAAGGCACACGATGAGAAGGGCATCAAGGAAGAGATCGAGAAGACCGACCGCAACCGCGCTGCCTACTACAACTACTACACCCAGAACCGCTGGGGCGATGCCCACAACTACGATCTGGCCATCAACGCTGCCCTTGGCCGCGAGACCTGCGTCAAGATGATCCTTGACGCTGTGGCCGCCAAGGAAAAGACGATGGAAACCGCCGAAGCGTAAGCGGCCAAGCCATTTGAGCCAAAGCGCTCAAAAAACAATGATGCTGCGTGGGTAGGGTGCGTTTGCACCCTGCCCATGTTTCAGGCATAGAGAAAATTCGTCAATAAGGAGTAATCGTGGAAACAAAGCAAACAACCTCCCCTGCTGCGCAGGAAAACATCATGGGTACCATGTCCATCAACCCCCTGCTCATCAAACTGAGCGTCCCGATGATGGTCTCGATGCTGGTACAGGCGCTGTACAACGTCGTGGACTCCATCTTCGTGTCCCACGTCAGCGAGAGCGCCCTGACCGCCGTTTCGCTGGCCTTTTCCTTGCAGAACGTCATGATCGCGGTCGGCGTCGGCACCGGTGTCGGCGTCAACGCGCTGCTGTCCAAGAGCCTCGGCGAAAAGGACCAGTACCGCGCCAACAAGACCGCCGAAAACGGCATCTTCCTCGCCTTTTGCAGCTTTGCGGTATTTTTTGTCATTGGTCTGACCTGCATGAAGCCCTACTTCTATGCACAGACCAACGATGCGGAGATCGCCCAGCAGGGCATCCGCTACCTGACCGTCTGCTCGGTGTTCAGCCTTGGCCTGTTTATGCAGACCATGAGCGAAAAGCTGCTGGCCGCAACGGGCCGCACCAACCTGAGCATGTGCAGCCAGCTCATCGGTGCCATCGTCAACATCGTGCTGGACCCCATCTTCATCTTCGGCTACTGCGGTGAAGCCCTTTCCGGCACCACCGGCGCAGCCGTGGCCACCGTCATCGGCCAGTTCTGCGGCGCGGGCGCGGCCATCTTCTTCAACCTGAAGAAGAACCCCGACATCCAGCTCGACTGGCACGGCTTCCGCCCCAGCGCCGATGCCATCAAGCGGATCTACATCGTTGGCCTGCCCAGCATTGCGATGCAGTGCGTCGGCAGCGTGATGACCTTCCTGATGAACAAGATCCTGATGGCCTTCTCGGCCACGGCCGTCGCCGTCTTCGGCGTCTACTTCAAGCTGCAGAGCTTCGTCTTTATGCCCATCTTCGGCATGAACAACGGCATGGTCCCCATCATCAGCTACAACTACGGTGCCCGCAGACCTGACCGCGTGAAGAAGACCATCAAGCTGGCCATGTGCTATGCCGAGGGCATCATGCTGATCGGCTTCCTGCTGTTCCAGTTCGCACCGGACAAGCTGCTGGGCTTCTTCGCCGCCAGCGACGCCATGCTGGCCATCGGCATCCCGGCGCTGCGCATCATCTGCTTCCACTTCCTGCTGGCCGGCATGAGCGTCATCCTGTCCTCGTCGTTTCAGGCGCTGGGCAACGGCATGTTCAGCCTGATCGTTTCCATCTGCCGTCAGCTGGTGGTGCTGATCCCCGCCGCATGGCTGTTGAGCCAGACCGGCAACTTGAACATGGTGTGGTGGTCCTTCGTCATCGCAGAGCTGGTCAGCGTGGCGATGAGCTTCGCCTTCTTCGCGCAGCTCAACAAGAAGATCATCGCTCCCCTGTACAACTGACAAAACCGAAAGGAACGTGAGCCTTATGGGAAAGAAGTTAAAATGGAACCTCGTGCTGATGAGCCTCCTGTATCTGGGTCTGGGCATCTTCTTGCTGCTGGTCCCCGGTACCGCGCTCAACATCGTCTGCTACGCGCTGGGCGGCGTGGTGCTGGCCTGTGCGGCCGTGCAGCTCATCCGCTATTTTGCGGTGGAGCGCGGGGTGTTCCAGAGCCAGCTGACCCTGATCTCCGGCCTTGTGTGTCTGGGGCTGGGCGCGTTCCTCATCATCCGCAGCGACATCGTGGTGCGCATCCTGCCCATCGTGTTCGGCCTGTTCGTCATTTTTGACAGCCTTGGCCGCATCCAGAACGCCTTGGAGCTGCGCCGGTGCGAGTATCCGAGCTGGAAGGGCTTTTTGCTGCTGGCGGTGCTCAGCATCGCGTTGGGTGTCATCATGATCGTGGACCCCTTCGGCACCATGGAAACGCTGGTCATGGCCATCGGCGTCATCCTGATCGTGGAGGGTGCGCTCAACCTGCTGAGCGCGCTGTACACGGTCATCGCGGTGAAGCGGTTCCTGAAGCTGCACCCGGAGACCCAGTCCATGCTGGAGGCCGTGACGGGCGAGGACCTGAACGGCGACGGCGTCATTGCGCCGGATGTTGCCCCCGCAGACGTGGAAGCTTCCGCCGTGGAGCTCGACCATGTGGACGAGAGTGCCGAGGTCGAGCAGGAAAACGAGGAATAAGGAAACTCCCCCAGTCTGCTTCGCAGACAGCCCCCTCTGGGATGGGGCCTCTGGCGAAACCGGAGACTTTTCCGTTTCCGCAGAAGTTTGCCTGAAGGAGTTCGCAATCAAAACAGCAAAGGAAAAAGAGAAAATGAACAACTACGACCTGATCATCGTCGGTGCCGGCCCGGCCGGCATCTTTACCGCTGTGGAGCTGCTGCGCCACGGCAGCAAGAAGAAGATCCTGCTGGTGGAAAAGGGCAAGCCGGTGGAAAAGCGCCACTGTCCCAAGGCGGAGCTGGGCCACTGCGTCAACTGCCGCCCCACCTGCGCCATCACCACCGGCTTCTCCGGTGCGGGCGCTTTCTCGGACGGCAAGCTGAGCCTCTCCTATGAGGTCGGCGGCGACCTGCCCAGCCTCATCGGCGAAGAGTTTGCACAGGAGCTCATCGACTACACCGACAAGATCTACCTCGAGTTCGGCGCTGACCCCCATGTGGAGGGCATCTACACCGGCGAGGACATCAAGGAGATCCGCAAGAACGCCATCCACGCGGGCCTGAAGCTGGTGGACTGCCCCATCCGCCACCTCGGCACCGAAAAGGCCCAGCAGCTGTATCTGGCCATCCAGAACTATCTGGCCGACAACGGCGTGGAAATGCTCTTCTCCACCGAGTGTGAGAACATCATCCTCGAAAACGAGGTCTGCAAGGGCGTATATCTCCGCAATGGCAGCGAGGAGCCCCGCGCCGTCTACGCGGATACCGTCGTCATCGGCACCGGCCGCCGCGGCGCGGACTGGCTGGAGAAGATCTGCGCGGAGCACCACATCGCCCACAAACCCGGCACCGTGGACATCGGCGTCCGCGTCGAGTGCCGCAATGAGGTCATGGAGAAGGTCAACAAGGTGCTGTACGAGTCCAAGCTCATCGGCTACCCGAAGCCTTGGAAGAACAAGGTCCGCACCTTCTGCCAGAACCCCGGCGGCTTCGTGGCGCAGGAAAACTACGACAACGACCTCGCCGTGGTCAACGGCCACAGCTTCAAGGAGAAGAAGAGCGAGAACACCAACCTCGCCATCCTCGTCTCCCACAACTTCACCGAGCCCTTCAACCAGCCCATCGCCTACGCCCAGAAGGTCGGCGAGCTGACCAACATGCTGGGCGCGGGGCACATCATGGTCCAGCGCTACGGCGACATTCTGGACGGCAAGCGCACTTGGGCCAAGGAGCTGGCCCAGTCCAACGTGAAGCCCACCCTGAAGGATGCCGTCGCTGGTGACATCACCGCTGCCATGCCCTACCGCGCCATGACCAACATCATCGAGTTCATCAAGATGCTGGATATGGTCGTGCCCGGCTTTGCCGCCAACGAGACGCTGCTGTACAGCCCGGAGCTGAAGTTCTACTCCAACAAGGTCAAGATGGACGAGAACCTCGACACCAACATCAAGGGTCTGCACTGCCTCGGCGACTCTTCCGGCTGGACCCGCGGCCTGATGATGGCTTCCGTCATGGGCGTGCTCATGGGCCGGAAGCTGGCCGAAAAAGAAGGCTGCTGATCGAACGTTCTACACTTCCCCGTGTCCTCCGGCACGGGGGTTTTTCATGCCTGTTTCCGGCGATTTTTATAACACGGCGTTTTCCCGGTCTTGTTCCGTTTTCCTTGCGCAAATAATTGATTTTTCCCGAAGAAACTGCTACACTAAGGAAAAATGAGATCGCTACAGAAACGTGAGGGAGGTTATTTTCCATGCGCGATTCTCCGGGAAGCGTCGTCACGCTGCTATGTTCGGGCATCCAGCTTTACAGTGCGGAGCGGCGCATTGCAGACTGCATCCTCAAAGATGTCAAGTGGGCGTCAGTGGTCACCTCGGCCCAGCTTGCTCATGCCAGCCAGTCGTCGGAGGCCACCGTGACCCGGCTGTGCCACAAGCTCGGCTTCGAGAACTACCGCAAGTTCCAGCTCGCCCTTGCGCGGGACGTGATGGAGCAGCAGGAGGTGGAGGTCCTGCATTCCTCCAGCCCAGACCCCCTGCGGCAGACGCTGCAGTCCGTCCAGTCCAACCGGCAGGAAGAGATCCGCGCCACCATTCAGGCACTCAATCTGCGCCAATTGCGGAAGGCCATGAGCGTGCTGCGCAGCGCGGAGATCATCGAGATCGAAGCCACGGACAACAGTCTGCCCGTGGCCATGGACGCTTCGCTCAAACTGGGCGGCCTCGGCAAGCGCTGCATGACCAGCGCCGTGGCGGCAAAGGCCAAAGCCTTTGCCGCCACCCTCACCGAGCGGGATGCGCTGCTGCTCATCTCCTGCGACAGCCGCAGCGAGCGACTGCTGGAAACGGCCCGCACCGCCCGCGAGCACGGGGCTGCGATCCTGCTCATCACTTGCGACCGCCGCTCCCCGCTGGCCGCACAGGCCGACCACCTGCTGCTGGCCTCCAACCGCGCCCAGCGCATCGTGGATACCGATCCGGCCCCCTCACTCCTCTCGTCGGCCCTGCTGGTCGAAGTTCTGTATTACCTGCTCCTGACCGGGGAAGACCTTTCCTAACAGCAAAAACAGCCCGTCCCCCTTCGGAGACGAGCTGTTTTTTATGCGATCAGGCGTTGAAAACGTATTGATTCATCCGGCGGAACGCTTCCTCGATGCGGGAGCGGGGCGACGCCAGATTCATCCGCAGATGGCAGGGGCCGTGGAACATCCTGCCATCCTGAATGGCGACGCCGACGTCCCAGCAAGCTTGTTCGACGTCCTCGATGGTCTTGCCGTGGGCGGCGCACCAGTCGGTGCAGTCCACGAAGAGCATGTAGGTGCCCTCCGGCTTTGCCACCTTGACGCCCTCGAAGTGGTTGGCGATGTAGTCACAGGCGAAATCGATGTTGCCGGTCAGCACCTCGCACAGTTCATCGGTCCACTCGTAGCCTTCCGGCTTGTATGCGCCCATGAGGGCGTGCATGGACAGCACGTTCATCATGTTGTAGTGGTTCAGGCTGGACTCCTTCAGGATGCGGTCCCGCCACCAGTCGTTGTACACGATGTGGTAGCTGCCCACGAGGCCCGCCAGATTGAAGGTCTTGGAGGGGGCATAGAACGCCGCCGTCCGCATCCGGGCATCCTCGCTCACCGACTGGGTGGGGGTGTGCTTGTGGCCGGAAAGGATGATGTCGGACCAGATCTCGTCGGAGATCACATAGACATCGTACTTTTTGTACAGTTCCATGGCCTTTTCCAGCTCCCAGCGCTCCCAGACGCGGCCGCAGGGGTTGTGGGGGCTGCACAGGATGGCGGCATGGATGTGCTCTTCCTTCAGGTGCTTTTCCATATCGGCGAAATCCATCCGCCAGACGCCGTTCTCATCCTTCACCAGCGGGGAGTGGACGGCCTCGTAGCCGTTGTTCTTCAGGCTCTTGGTGAAGCCGATGTAGGTGGGGCTGTGGATCAGCACTTTGTCGCCCCGGGAGCAGACGCAGTTCAGCGCACTGATGACGCCGCCCAGCACACCGTTCTCGTAGCCGATGTGCTCCGGCTTCAGGCCGGTGACGCCGTTGCGGGTCTCGTGCCAGCGGATGATGCTGTCAAAGTACTCCGCCGGGGCCTGAAAATAGCCGAAGGCCGGGTGCTTGGCGCGCTCGATGATGGCTTCCTGAATGGTGGGCACGGTGGGGAAGTTCATGTCCGCCACCCACATGGGGATGACATCGAAGCCTTCCTTCGGGGGAGCGGGAGAAAAGCCGTCGCCCTTCAGGCCGTCCACCGCAATGGCGTCCCTGCCGCGGCGGTCAATGATCGAAGTGAAATCGTATTTCATAAGTGCGCTCCTTCTCAAAAAATCGTTCGTCTCCACCTTAACATATTTTTGCGCCCCATGCAACCACTCGCCGCAAAGTCGAAAAAATCCTGCGGAAAAATCACGAATTTTTACGATAAAAAAGAGCTTTCCACCCAGCGGCGGAAAGCTCTTTTGCAAAGCAGGTTCAGCCCTCGATGATCTCGACGGTCTTCATCTTGACCGGGGTCTTGGGCTTATCGTTCCAGTCGGTCGGGACAGCAGCGATCTTGTCCACCACGTCCATACCGGCGACGACCTTGCCGAACGCGGCATACTGGCCGTCCAGATGGGGGGCGTCTTGGTGCATGATGAAGAACTGGCTGCCCGCGCTGTTGGGGTTCATGCTGCGGGCCATGCTGATGACGCCGCGGGTGTGCTTGAGCGGGTTGTTCACGCCGTTGGCGGTAAACTCACCCTTGATGTTCCAGCCGGGGCCGCCGGTGCCGTTGCCCAGCGGGCAGCCGCCTTGGATCATAAAGCCGGGAATGACGCGGTGGAAGGTCAGGCCGTTGTAGAAGCCCTGACCGACCAGCTTCTTGAAATTCTCACAGGTGATGGGGGCGACTTCCTCATTCAGCTCAATATCGATGATGCCGCCGTCTTCCATAGTAATGCGAACCATAATGTTCCAATGCTCCTTTAAATCATGCCCCATTCCGGGGTGTTTGCGGCAGAAGTTCTGCCAGAGTTCCCTTATAGTATACCATACCTTTTGCCTTGTGCAACGGCATAGTTGCAACGTTTTTGTAAATTCGGGCCGGATTTTTACAAGTTCCCGTCAAAAAGGATCATTCAATCCACCTCGACCCACTCCGTGACAGGCTGGCCCTCCAACTGATTGCCGTCGGCACGGTAATACCGGGTCTCGGTCGTACCGGCCCGGTTCAACAGCTCTACCATAAAAACCTGTCCCGTTTCGACGGCCATCGGATAATTGTTACAGCCCATGACCTCTCCTGTGGTCGGCAAGTCCTTGAAGTCCTGATACGCATTTTCCAGCCGCCAAAACTTCCGGGTCTTGTAACCCGATATCTTGGAGATATCCTCCTCCCCAAAGTAAGAGGCCGTATAGCGTTTTCCGTTCACAGTGATTGTTTCCGTCGCAAGCGGCTCTGTCAGCATTGACAAATCTTCCGTATGCACCCGGCCTCCGTAGGTTTCGCTGAGCTGCCCGGCCATATAATCGGGTCGGCTGTACGACGACGCAATATGTGCCGCGCCATAGATCCCCATGATATCGGCCCTGCGTTCGGCTTCCAGTTCCTGATAGCTGCGCTCAAAATTTTCAACCATCTTGTTTTCCCGGTAAGCGTCTGCGGCATCCGAATCGGTTTGTCTGGTTGCATAGTAGGTTTTGCCTTGTTCGATATTTTCCAGCACACGCTGATACTCTGCCGTATCGTTCTGCCCATTGGCTTCCAGATAGGCCAGATACCGCGCACCGGTGCTTTTCCATGTATGTCCGACATCCGTACCATGGAACACCGTTTCAGGATACCGTTCCTTGATCTGCTTCAGAAAGTTTTTCATGACCTCCGTGTCGCCCTGCGTTCCCTGCCAATCTTGAAATTGCAGGTTCAGCAGCTCGTCATCATCCGCTTTCATCCAAAGGTTTAAAAACTGCGCATCGAAGTAGGGAAACTCCACAAATAGGTCCCGCATTCCCCGCGCGTAATAACCGCCCCAGATTTCAAGCTCTTCGTCGAGGATGCGCTGCTGGCTGTGTTCTTCACCATACAGATAGATCTGGCTTGTCAGCCCTCTTTGAATGTTGGCCACAGTCATCCCGGCCAGTAAAATCATGAGGAGGCCTAACAAAACGAGTTTCCACCTCTTCGGTTTTTCCTTTTCCGTTGTCTGGTTCATTTTTATCCTTCCTTTACGTCTTGCTGTAAACTTTTGTTGACAAATCCCGCCCCGTTACAATTCTTCCCGCATCTCCGTCATATCGGCCCAGAAACGTTTGGGGCAGTGGGTCATGCGGCCGCGCTCATTGTGGCGGGCCTTGATCTCCAGCGTCTTGTAAAACTGCTTCCAGAGGGCTTGGAACTGCTGTTCCCGCGCGCTGGGCGGGGGAAGCACCAGCGGCTCAGCCAGTTCCAGAAGCTGCGGCTTATGGTCCTGATACAGCAGCACCGCTTGGTGCACTGCATCGTAGATCATGAAGTTCTCCTCCGGGAAGCGGCCGCAGAAATGCCCCCGCAGCAGCGGCAGGATGTAGTTTTTCGGGTGGATGACCGCCCCCAGCATCCCGTCGTGTTCCTCAAAGCGGACAAAGCCCTGAAACTTGTCCACCTCCCAGTCGAGGCTCTTTTTCATCTCGTAGAGCGGGGCCACGTCCGGGTGGCCCGCCCGCTTGACGGTGCCCGGCCCCAGCGCAAAGGCCAGATGCAGAAACCGGATGAGGAGCAGTTCCTTGTCCTCCCGGCCGGAGAGGAAGTCCCGCGTGACAAGGTACTCCGTCTCCGCCCCCAGCTTCCGGCCAAAGCTCGCAAAGACACGCCGGGCCTTTTCGTGGTCGGTGGCAATGTCTTTGAACGGGTAGAGGGTGGCCGTCTCCCGCTCCGGCGTCCAGACCGCGAAGGGGATCTCGTGCTGGGCAAAGCTCTCGAAGACGCAGCAGAGGAAGCCCTCGAAGCTGCCGTCGTAGAGGTAGACCACATCGGCATCGTGGAGCTTGCGGGCGGGGGTCACAGTGCTTTCGCCAGACATTGCACCGCCTCCTCCCGCACCAATTTCTGTGCCGTGCGGGGCGGCACGCCCTGTGCCACCAGCTTGTCCACGGCGGGCGGGGAGAACATGCTCAACTGCTCGACCCCGCCGCTGAATACGTTCGGGTCGATGAGGGCGTTGGTGATCCGCTCCCGGCCCGCGCTGCCGCGCCCCGGATGTGCCCCCGCAAAGCCCCGGCAGGTGATGAAATACTGGGCCCGCTTGAGCACCACGCCCATCCGTTTCAGCTCGTCCAGCCCCAGCAACGCCTGTTTGCGGGCGTGCCAGATCCGCCGGGCGCTCTTGGGGCCGATGCCCGGCACCCGCAGCAGCATCTCGAAGGGAGCCTTGTTCACATCCACCGGGAACAGCCCGTAATGCTGCACGGCCCAGTTGCACTTGGGGTCAAGGTAGGGGTTGAAGTTCTGGTTATGCTCGTCCAGAATCTCGTCCGCCTTGAACTGGTAGAACCGCAGCAGCCAGTCCGCCTGATAAAGCCGGTGCTCCCGCAGCAGCGGGGGCTTGGTGTCCAGCGCAGGGAGACGGGTATCCTCGGTGACGGGGATGTAGGCAGAGTAAAACACCCGCTTGAGGCTGTACTTCTGGTACATCCCCTCGGTCAGCTTCAGGATATGGTAATCCGTCTCCGGCGAGGCTCCCACGATCATCTGGGTGCTCTGCCCGGCGGGGGCAAACTTGGGCGCTTTGCGGTAGAGGGTCAGCTCCTCCCGGTTGGCGGCCCCCTCCGCCGCGATCTGCTTCATGGGGCGGAAAATGGAGTGCCGCCCCTTGTCCGGGGCCAGCAGCTTCAGGCTGTTCTCGCTGGGCAGCTCGACATTGACGCTCAACCGGTCGGCCAGAAAGCCCAGTTGTTCCAGCAGCTCCGGGCTGGTGCCGGGGATAGCCTTGGCGTGGATGTACCCGCCGAAGTGGTACTCATTCCGCAGCAGCCGCAGGGTCTTGAGCATCCGCTCGGTGGTGTAGTCCGGGTTTACCAGCACCGCACTGGACAAAAACAGCCCCTCGATGTAGTTGCGGCGGTAGAATTCGATGGTCAGCTCGGCCAGCTCCCGCGGCGAAAAGGTCGCGTGGGGGACATCATTCGACTTGCGGTTGACGCAGTAGCTGCAATCAAAGGCGCAGCAGTTGGTCATCAGCACCTTCAGCAGACTGACACACCGGCCATCGGCGGTAAAGGCGTGGCAGCAGCCCGGCGCGTAGCAGCTGCCGAGGCTTCCCGCCTTCGCCGTGTGGGAAGCGCCGCTGGACGTACAGGCCACATCATATTTTGCACTGTCCGCTAAAATGGTCAGCTTCTCCATCAGCGACTGTTCCATACCGCACCTCCGTTTCCATCAAAAAAGGCCGCTGCACGATGCAGCAGCCTTTTTTAGCGCAAATCGTTTACCACTTGGCCTTTGTCTCGACCACACGGCCCGCAATGTGAAGATTGTTCAGGTCCTCACCCTTGATAACCATTTCCTTATAGGTGGGGTTGAAGGGCTGCAGCACGACGCAGTTGCCCCGCTGCAAATACCGCTTGAGGGTGCCCTCCCCCTCGTCGCCGTAGATCAGCACGCCCAGATCGCCGTTTTCCAGCGTATCCTGCTTGTGCACCAGCGCCAGATCGCCGTCGTGGATGCGGGGTTCCATGCTGTCGCCGCGCACCACGAGGTAAAAGTAGTTGGACGGATCCTTGACGCGGGCATACTCCCTGCCGTAATCCTCTTCAAAGGCCAGTGCGCCGTAGCCGGCCTTCACCGTGCCGATAACGGGGATCAGGCTGTACACATAGCTGCCGAAGAAGCGCTCTTCGGTCTGGCCCTCGTCGGCCGGGTCGAACAGGCCCAGCAGATAATCTGCAGTGGTGTCAAGGATCTCGGCCAGCTTCGCCACTGTGGTGGGGTCCGGCGAGCTTTTTCCGCTCTCCCACTTGCCCACTGCCTGCTGGGTAACGCCCAAAAGGGATGCAAGTTCCGCCTGACTCATATGCTTTTGCTTGCGGCATTGCCGTAACAGTTCCGGAAACGACATCGTTCAACACTCCTCTGCTTTCGTCCGTTGGGTTGGTTTCTTGGTGTTTTTATTATACAACAAAAGGATGTGCAAGTAAAGAGAAATTTTCGTTTTTCTTCGAAAAAAAGTTGTCGCCTCACAAAAAGCCCCTCGTCCCATGGAGAAATTTTCAATTTAGGGTTGACAGCACGCCGGAAATCTGGTAAATTAAATAGGCATTCGGTACGGCGTGTGCGAGTGCCCACGAGGAGAGATGTCCGAGTGGTTTAAGGAAGCAGTCTTGAAAACTGCCGTACGGCAACGTACCGTGGGTTCGAATCCCACTCTCTCCGCCATTTTTTATTGAATAAGTGTAACACACTTTGCTCTGGAGTAGTACTCAAGAGGCCGAAGAGGCGCCCCTGCTAAGGGCGTAGGTCGTCTAAACAACGGCGCGAGGGTTCAAATCCCTCCTACTCCGCCAAGAAAAAGCTCGATGATTCTTTGAAATCACCGGGCTTTTTCCATTTATAGCACCCAATTCGTCACCACCGCCAGAATGCTCAGATGGACGGGGTAGAACCCATAAAACGCCCACTTGACCCACTGGGGGCAGCGGCCCCGCTGGCCGTTATAGAACCAGATGAGCACAAAGGCCAGCGGGGCGGTCAGCTCGAACAGCATCATCACCGCGCCGATGATGCACTGGTACTTCCGGTTGTTCCGGGTCAGGTAGAGCGCCACGATGAGCGCCACGCCGATGGCTCCGTAGTCCGTTTGCAGAAGCTGGGCAAGGATGACGCAGCCCAGCGCAGTAAGGCGGCCCTTCCACGCAATGTTCCCCTCGGCGTCCTGAAACTTCTGCATCAGCGCCATGGCCAGCACGCCCAGCGCCAGCGTCCAGTAAACATTCTGGTTGCCCCAGTGGAAGGGCGTCCGGAAAAAGGCCATGTCAAAGGGGACCTCGCTGAGAAGTCCAAACAGGAACAGCCGCTCCACATACCGCTTCACATCGTGGGTGTGGAGGAAGCCCTCCACCAGCAGGAAGCAGAAGATGGGGAAAGCCAGCCGCCCGATGTAGCGCAGGACACGGTCCATCTGGAGCAGCGATGCTGCAGCGGGGTCGGTCGAAAACGTACCGGACGCGATCAGCGGCACCAGAAGCCCTGCTTCAAGGCAGGAAGCCCCGATGTGGTCGATGAGCATGGTGATGCAGGCAATGAGCTTGAGCGCGGTGCCGCTCAGGCCCTGTCGTTTCTGTACTGGAAGTGTTTCCATTCAAAATCCCTCCTACCGCCCCGAAATCAGGCCGAAAACGCTTGACAGAACGGACGCAGAATAGTAAAATCAAGAAGATAATTGAACTATCTCAAACGAAAGATGAAAAAGATTCACAGAGAATGAAGCGTCTCCGAACGAGAAAACGGAAGGAGGCATGGGATATGACGCTGTTTTCCTATGAAATTTTTGACGCAGTTGCGCGGCAGGGCAGTTTCAACAAGGCCGCCCAGCAGTTGCACCTGACCCCGTCCGCCATCAGCCACGCCATTGCGGTGATGGAGGCAGAACTCGGCTTCACCTTATTCAACCGCGGCAAAAACGGCGTCACCATGACCAGCTACGGCTCGTCCATCTACCCGTCCATCCGCGCCGTCCTGAACAGCGACGAGGCGCTGCAGCAGAGCATTGCGCGGCTGAACGGTCTGGAGAAGGGCAAGGTCAAGCTGGGCGTGTTCAACTCCGTCTGTGCCGGGCTGCTGCCGGATATCCTCAAGGGCTTTTCCGCCCAGTTCCCCCAGATCGAGATCGAGGTCTATCAGGGTACTTACGACGACGTGAAGGAGTGGCTGCGCACGGGGCAGGTGGATATGGCATTCCTGTCCAACAACTGCCGGGATGAATTCACCCTGACCGAGCTGTTCCGCGAGCCTCTGCTCTGCATCACCCCGATGGACTGGCCCGAACCGCCCCGCGGCGTGATGACACCGGAGCTGATGAACGGCCAGAACTTTGTCGTCCAGTGGGACGCCACCGATGCCGAGATGCGCCAGTTCCTCAAGAAATACTCCATCGCCACCGAGCGCCGCTGCCACGTCATCGACGACCAGTCCAACATCGCCATGGTGGAGGCCGGCCTCGGCATCTCCATCATGCCCCGGATGCTGCTGCGCAAGTGCACTGCCGCCGTCAAGATCTACCCCATCCAGCCGGAGGAAGACCGCGTGGTCGGCTTGGCTGTCCAGCGCCCCACCGCGATGGCACCGGCTGTGGAGCAGATGTTCCACCACATTGTCGAGTATTGTCAGCACCTCGACTGAGCTTTATCATAACATAATGAGCCGGTGTTTACAACATCGGCTTTTTTCTTTTTGCGGATTGTATCCCACCCGGAGATACGGTATACTAAGGGTGCAATAAGGAGGGAACGACCATGAAACGACGGGATTTTTGCAAAGCACTGGGGCTTTCGGCGGCGTGCGGGGCGCTCTGGCCACAGCTGACTGCCCGCGCAGCGGCGCAGCCGGTGGGTCGCGCCGTTCCGGACGGGAACTACACCCTGCCGTTCCTCAGCATCCTGAGCAATGTGGACGTCAGCCACGATTTCTATTATTCGGAGAGCTTCTTCGACCACCCCGCCACCGAGTACGACCACAAACTCGCCTTGGTGACACTGGGTATGGTCATGGCGGCCTTCAACTCCGCCGTCAGCGCCTACCGCTACTGGGTCAACGGCGAGGCAGGCCGGGAGCTGAATCTTGCCGCCTCCTACGAACTGCTGGGCTTTGGGGATGTGGTCTATTACAACTACGACATCGACACCGGCAAGGCGGGGGATTTCGTCGGCTACTCGCTGGCCCGCAAGAGCTTCGACTACAACGGCCAGAAGCGCACCCTCGTGGCGCTGATGCTGCGGGGCGGCGGCTACGGCGGCGAGTGGACCAGCAACCTGCACACCGGTGCCACCAACGCTCACTACGGCTTCACCACCCCCGTGGCGGCGGTGTACGCCTCCCTGAAAGCCTACCTCGCCAAGATCGAGGCGGAGGGGGAGCCGGGCGAAGTCAAACTCTGGGTCGGCGGGTACAGCCGCGGTGCCATCGTGGCCAACATGACCGCCGCCAAAGCGCTCCGGACTCTGCCGCTGCTCCAGAAGGAGAACTGTTTTGTCTACACCTTCGCCACCCCTGCTGCGCTGACCGCCGCCGACCAGCCCGACTTGCAGCAGGACTTCGACAACAACCACGCTGCTGACGGCTCCCTGCGCACGACGTGGGCCGAGAGCAATATCTTCAACCTGATCTCCAGCGGCGACCTCGTGCCCCGCGTCCTCCCCGCCGACTGGGGCTATTACCGCAACGGCAACGACCGCTTCCTGCCCGCTTCCAAAAACAAGGACGAGCTGGCCGACCTTGACGCGCTGGGCGCGTCCTACGGGCCGGTGCCGCTCCAGATCAGCGAGCTTGCCACCGCCGAGGACACCAGCGCCGTCATCGCGGCGGTGGAGAAGTTCTGCGGCACCAAGGAGAACTTCCACGAGAAATACGAGGCTGCCCTGATGGACATGGTGCAGTGCGCCTTTATCCGCACCGAGGACGAGGTGCTGGCCGGAAAGATCCTCTCGGACGAGGAGATCATCACCCGGCTGGAGAGCCTGTCCAACATGCACCAGTTTGACTTCTGGCGGATCACCACCTGCGTTTTCGCGGCGTCCAAGATGAGCCGCCCCATTTTGGAGCGGTTCGGCCAGAACGTGCCGCTGATGGCCCAGCAGATCATCATCCCGGTGCTGGCGGTCGGCCTGTGCTACGGCATCGAGACCGACATCGTTAAGGTAATGGCCCAGTACATCGTGAAGCTCGTCTCCATGCGGGGCGAGCTGGACAGCGTCCTCCGCGCCGCCTACTGCCACGAGGGCGAGAACTACTTGGCTCTGATGGAATATTACGCGCCGGAGGAGCACGGCATGGAGCCCTTCACCCGGACTTGACAAAAAAGAGGCTGTTGCACAACTCCTTCCGTCATCGCTGACGCGATGACACCTCCCTCTGAGAGGGAGGCTTTCACAGCTAACCGTTACGCCAAGGCTCCCTCCGAGAGGGAGCTGGCACGGCGAAGCCGTGACTGAGGGAGTTCTGTGCAACAGCCTCTTTTTCGTATTCAGAAGTTACAGCATCTCGTGGACGGTCTTGCAGATGGTGGCTGCATCGAGACCGTACAGCTTCAGCAGATCCCACGCGGGGCCGGAGCAGCCGAACTTGTCCTGCACGCCGATGCGGCGGACGGGGGTGGGCTGCTTCTCGCTGAGCAGGGCGCAGACGGCCTCGCCCAGACCGCCGATGACGCTGTGCTCCTCGGCGGTGATGACCTTGCCGCATTCCTTGGCAGCCTTGAGGATGATCTCCTCGTCCAAGGGCTTGATGGTGTGGATGTTGATGACGCGGGCGTGGATGCCCTCGGCGGCCAGCTGTTCGGCGGCCAGACGGGCTTCGTTGACCATCAGGCCGGTGGCGATGATGGCGATATCGTCGCCCTCGGTGAGCTGCTCGCCCTTGCCGATCTCAAAGTGGTAGTTGGCTTCGTCGTGGAAAACGGGAACTGCCAGACGGCCAAACCGCAGATAGACCGGGCCCTGCATCGCGTAAGCGGCGCGGACCGCAGCGCGGGCCTCCACGTCATCGGCGGGGCAGATGACGGTCATACCGGGCAGACTGCGCATCAGCGCGAAGTCCTCGCAGCACTGGTGGGAAGCGCCGTCCTCGCCGACGGAGATGCCGCCGTGGGTCGCACCGATCTTGACGTTCAGGTGGGGGTAGGCGATGGAGTTGCGGATCTGCTCAAAGGCACGGCCCGCAGCAAACATGGCAAAGCTGGAAACGAAGGGGGTAAAGCCCATGGTGGACAGGCCGGCGGCCACGCCCATCATGTTGCCCTCGGCAATGCCGCAGTCAAAGTGGCGGTCCGGGTAAGCCTTGCGGAACATGCCGGTCTTGGTGGCGGCTGCAAGGTCTGCATCCAGCACCACGATGTCGTCGTGACCCTCGGCGGCCAGTTCCTTCAGCGTGTTGCCGTAGCTGTCACGGGTTGCGATCTTCTTCACATCTGCCATCTTACTTGTCCTCCTCTTCCAGCGCGGCGTAGGCTGCGTTCAGTTCCTTCATGGCGATCTCATATTCCTCGTCATTGGGGCCCTTGCCGTGCCAGTCAACGGCGTTCTCCATAAAGGAAACGCCCTTGCCCTTGAGGGTATCCATCACGATGCAGGTGGGCTTTTCGGTCTCTGCGTGGAAGGCCTTGATGGCGGCTTCGATCTGGTCGTAGTCGTGGCCGTTGATGGTGATGACGTTGAAGTTGAACGCCTTCAGCTTTTCCTCCAGCGGTGCACTGTTCATGACCGTCTCGGTGGTGCCGTCGATCTGCAGGTGGTTGCGGTCAAGGAAGACGCAGAGGTTCGACAGGCCGTAGTGGGCGGCGAACATGAAAGCCTCCCAGCACTCGCCCTCTTCCACCTCGCCGTCGCCGACAATGGCGTAAACGCTCAGGCCCTTGCCCGCGTGCTTGGCGCCCAGCGCCATACCGGCGGCGGCGCTGATGCCCTGACCCAGACTGCCGGTGGACATATCCACGCCCGGCACGCTGTTCATGTTGGGGTGGCCCTGCAGATAGCTGCCGATCTTGCGCAGGGTCTTGAGGTCCTCCACCGGGAAGAAGCCGCGCTCAGCCAGCGCCGCGTACAGGCCGGGGGCTGCGTGGCCCTTGGAGAGCACCAGACGGTCCCGATCCGGAGCCTTCGGATCCTTCGGATCGACGTTCATCTCCACGAAATAGAGGTAGGACAGCACTTCCGCGATATCCAGACTGCCGCCCGGATGGCCGCACTTGGCGCTGTGAGTGCCCTCGATCACGCCCATGCGGATGTGACAGGCGTGCTTTGCTAGGGTGAGTTTTTCTGCATTTGTCATGATGGTCCTCCCGTATGAACCTCAGCGTTTGCATCGGAGTGTGTGCGCAGGGAGGCCGTTGCGCCCCGATGCGCTATTTTTCAATTCTATATTATCTATTCTGTGCAAAAACGTCAAGCTTCTTTCGTGAAAATGTACATCACTTGGCAAAACCGCTTTCAAATTCGCCGGTTTTTGTGGAAATTGCAGTCCGTTCCTTCCCCTTGACATCCCCCTTACCATCTGCTATAATTTTCACAATTCCGGCAGGAAGCCGGGCAGAGGGGCTGAAGCCCATTTTTTCCATCGCTTTTTTGAAACAGACACCATGAAGGGGTCTGCCTTTGGCGTACCATGCCAAGGGCGGGCCTCTTTTTTATTGTGTTCTGTCACCAGAAGGAGGAACCATTGATGAAGACCAAACCCAACTCCCCCGCACAGAACATCGTGCTGGCCGCGCTGTTTCTGGCGCTGGCCTTTGTCCTGCCCATGATCACCGGCCATGTGCCCCAGATCGGCAACATGCTCTGCCCCATGCACTTCCCGGTGCTGCTGGCGGGCTTTGTGCTGGGCGGACCGTGGGGCCTTGTCCTCGGCTTTATCGCGCCGCTGCTCCGCTCGGTGCTGTTCGGGATGCCCCCTCTGTACCCCATCGCCATCTCCATGGCCTTTGAGCTGGCCACCTACGGCGCCGTCAGCGGCTGGATGTACAAAAAGGTCCGGCACACTCTGCCCATGATGTATGCTGCCCTCGCCACCGCCATGGTGGCGGGCCGCCTTGTCTGGGGCGCGGTGCGGTTCGTGCTGGCGGGCCTGTCCGGCTCGGCCTTCCCCTTCTCGGCCTTCCTGTCCGGTGCGCTGCTCACCGCTGTGCCCGGCATCATCGCCCAGCTCATCCTCATCCCGCTCATCCTGACTGCTTTGCAGAAGGCAAAGTTCATGGACTGAGCCGTTTTCCCCGAAACAAAAAAGGGGCCGCCGCAAGTTTTCGCTTGCAGCGGCTCCTTTTTTCTATCATCAAAGCGATTTGCTTTTTATTTGCTCAGAAAAATCCGTTCCACTTTCCCACAGGAACTGGGATTTTTTCATTAGCCAGCGTAGAAATCGATACCAGCGTTGACAGAGCAAACCTCACCGACAATCTTCGCGATCTTCTTCAGAATCTTCATAATTTTTATCTCCTTCCCTCTTGGGATGGCCATATTATGCCATTCATTTATGAAGAAGAAGCAAATAAATTATGAACATTTCGTGAATTCAGCGTTATATTTTTGACGTTCTCGCGTCGATTGTTCAGCTCGTACAAAAGGTTTTTCCTCGTCAGCAAAGTTCTTGTATACATGAACAAGTACATGGGAATTCCATTATTCTGAGGACGAATTACCTTCCTGTCCGGTCTTTTTTGCAAAAAGGGCTCCCGCAAAATCGCCTTTTGCGGAAGCCCTTTTGGTTCAATCTTCGGTTTACTTTTTACCACCCAAGAACTCCGGCAGGGGCTTGCCCTCCTTGAGCCACTGGTGATACTCGGCGGTGGCGGCGAACTCCACGTCGCCGGCGGAGTTCAGGGCCGTTTCCACAGAGTCCTGCACCACGCCGATGATGAAGCCGACGCCAACGACCTGCATTGCGATATCATTGGAGATACCGAACAGGGAACAGGCCATGGGGATCAGCAGCAGGGAGCCGCCCGCCACACCGGAAGCACCGCATGCGCCCAGCGCCGACATGACCGACAGCAGGATGGCGGCGGGCAGGGAGACCTGCAAGCCCAGCGTGTTGGCTGCGGCCAGCGTCATGATGGTGATGGTGATGGCCGCGCCGTCCATATTGATGGTCGCGCCCAGCGGGATGGAGACGGAGTACATATCCTTATCCAGCCCCAGCTTTTCGCACAGGGTCATATTCACGGGGATATTCGCCGCCGAACTGCGGGTGAAGAAAGCGGTCAGGCCGGACTCCTTCAGGCAGCGGAACACCAGCGGATAGGGGTTGCAGTGCAGATAGATGAAGATGATCAGCGGGGAAACGATCAGCGCCATGAACAGCATGGTACCGACAAGCAGTGCCAGCAGCCTGCCGTACTGGGTGAAGATGGACAGGCCGTTGCTGACCACATTGGTATAGACCAAACCCATGATACCGAAGGGCGCCAGATTGATGATCCAGCGTACGATCTGGGACACCGCGTCCGCCGTGTTGGCAAGGAAGACCTTGGTGCTCTCCGCACCGTACTTCTTCATAGCCAGACCGAACAGGCACGCCCAGAACAGGATGCCGATGTAGTTGCCGTTGAGCAGCGCGCTCACGGGGTTGGCCACAAAGTTGGTCAGCAGGGTGTTCAGCACCTCACCGAGGCCCTGCGGCACCACTTCCGACTCCGCAGCCTCTGCCAGAACGATGGTCTGGGGGAACAGAAAGCTCGTAATGACCGAAATAGCCGCCGCCAAGAAAGTGGTGAGCATATACAGCCAGACGACCGTGCCGAACCGGCGGTCCAGCTTGGAGGTGCCCTGCGCCAATGCGCTGGCCACGATGACGAAGACCAGAACCGGCGCAATGCCTTTCAGGGCACCCACGAACAGGTTGCCGAATTCTTCCAGCCAGCCCGCACCGGGGACCAGAACCGCCAGCACTGCGCCGACGATGAGGCCCACCAAGATCCGCAGGATCAGGCTGGTGGCATTGTACTTTGCCACGATCGCCTTCAGCGTTTTCATATCAAAACACTCCTCTACCTAAGTTGTACGCCCATTGCGCACATATTTTCCTATCCCTCTACACGGAACATGTAGATTATAGACCTTATCCTTCAAGAAGTCAACGACTTTAGCCGATTTTTCTGGCTTTTTATCTAACAATAGGGAAGCTCGAAGATGTTTCACTGTCCGTATACAAAATACAATTTACAAAAAAGAACTGTGGTATGTCAAGAAAAAAGGCCCTGTCCAAAAAATCGGGCGGTGCGCCATGCGGCGCAGACGCTTTTCCGATTTTCGGGCAGGGCCAATTTTTAATCAGGCCAGATAGTTCACCTTACCGGGCACGAATCCCTCAATGCCCATACCGGGGGCATCGGAGACGGTGATGTTCTTTTCGTTGAAAACGGCACCGCCGAGGATGTGGTCCTCGCTGCACAGCACCGGGCCGTCGAGGTCGATCTTGGTGATGATCTTCTTGGCACACGCCAGCTCCACGGCGGCGTTGACCGAGACCTTCGCTTCCAGCATACAGCCGATCATGCACTCGACGCCGTAGACCTCCGCCGCCGCCGCGATGCGCAGGGCGTTGGTGATGCCGCCGCACTTCATCAGCTTGATGTTCACGAGGTCGGCCGCGCCAGTCTGCATGATCTTGAGGGCATCCGCCGGGCTGAACACGCTCTCGTCCGCCAGAACGGGGACGTCGGCATGGCGGGTGACGTACTGCATCCCCTCAAGGTCGGCGGCGGGGACGGGCTGTTCCACGAACTCGATGTCCAGCCCCTTATCCTGCATCTGGTTCAGGATACGGACGGCCTGTTTCGCGTTCCACGCCTGATTGGCGTCAATGCGGATGCAGACATCCTTTCCCACGGCCTCGCGGACGGCGGCCAGCCGGGCCACATCCAGCTCCGGGTCGATGCCCACCTTGACCTTCAGGCAGTCGTAGCCGCGGGCGATGGCAGTGCGGGCATCCCGCGCCATCTCCTCCGGCGGGTTCACACTGATGGTGATGTCGGTGACGATGTTCTTCCGGGCCCCGCCCAGCATCCGGTAGACGGGGGCGTTGTACTTCTGGCCCAGCAGGTCCCACAGGGCCATATCCACCGCCGCCTTGGCGCTGGTGTTGTGGACGAGGGCCTTCTGCACGGCGGCGGTCAGGTCCTCGAACTCGTCGAGGTCGCGGCCCAGAATCGCCGGGGCGATGTGGTCTTGGATGGCCCCGATGATGGCCCCGGCGGTGTCGCCGGTGATGACGCCGGTAGGAGGTGCTTCGCCGTAGCCCACAGCACCGGTATCGGTGTGGAGCTCCACGATGACATCTTCGACGCTGTTCACCGTGCGCAGCGCCGTCTTGAACGGCACCCGCAGCGGGGTGGAAATGCGGCCCAGCCGCACCTGCGTGATCTTCATAGTTCGCAGCCTCCTCTTATTCCAACGGCAGATTGGCCAGCTTGACCATTGCCTGTGCGATGATCTGGGCGTTCTGCACCAGACGATCCAGATCGATGAACTCATCCGGCTGGTGCTCCGTCACGGGGTCGCCCTCGAACAGGGGGCCGAAGGCCACCGTGTTGGGCAGCACTTTCGCATACGTACCGCCGCCGATGCACTTGGGCGGGGCGTGGTCTGCGGTGGCCGTGCGGTAGGTCTCCAGCAGAGCCTTCACCAGCGGGGCCGTCTCCGGGTAGTAGAGCTTTTCCTTGTGGACGGACTGTTCCAGCTTCCAGCCCGCATTCTCAAACGCAGCTTTCACGGCGGGCTGGCAGTCCTCCACGGTCTTGGTGACGGGGTAGCGGTAGTTCAGCTTGACCCGGATGCTGCCGCTGTCGCCCTCGATCAGGCCGAGGTTGCAGCTCATGGGGCCGGAGAGGTCATCTTCCAGCCGCTTCCCCAACAGCCGTGCGCCGTAGGGATCCAAACCGAATTTTTCGGCAAGGAAGCTCACCACCCGCCGGGTGCTGCCCGTCAGCGGAAGCCGGTTCAGGTAGAGCATCAGCAGCCCGATGGCGTTTTTGCCCTGTTCCGGGTGGCTGCCGTGGGCCGAAACGCCCTCGGCCTCGACCTTCCAGCCGTCCTCCGTCCGGGTGACGGTGATGCCCTCAGCTTCGGGCAGGGAAATGCACGCCGGGCCGGTCAGCTCCGCCTCCGCATGAGCGGGCACCACATTGCCCGCCACGCCGCCGCGCACCGACTTGATCTGCAGCTTGCCGTCCTGCCGGAGCGAGATGCCGTACCACTCGTTCAGGATGCCCTTTTCGCCGTTGATCAGCGGGTACTCGCCGTCGGGCGTGAAGCCCAGCACCGGCAGCTCCCCGCCGTGCTCGCGGTAATAGAAGACGTCGCGGTCGTTCGTCTCCTCGTTCAGGCCGAAGAGGAGGCGCACCCGGCGGTCCAGCGGGATGCCGAGATCCCGGATGGCCTTCAGCGCAAAGAGGCTGGCCACCACCGGGCCCTTGTCGTCGATGGCGCCGCGGCCAAAGAGTTTGCTGCCCACGATCTCCGCGCCGTAGGGCGGGTGATGCCAGCCCTCACCTTCGGGCACCACGTCCAGATGGCCCAGCACCGCCACCATCTCGTCGCCGGAGCCGATCTCGCACCAGCCGATGTAGCGGTCAAGGTCGGTGGTCTCAAAGCCAAGTTCATGGCAGAGGGTCAGCGCCTCGGTGAAACAGGCGTCCACGTCCGCGCCAAAGGGTTTGCCGGGCAGGGGAGAAGCCTCCACACTGGGCTTGCGGATCAGCCGCTGCAATGCCGCGATCATCTCCGGCCGCAGGGCGGCAACGGCATCATCCAGCTCCTTGTTCCGTTTGCTCATCGTGCCGCTCCTTCCCGCGAAAGGCGCTGGTAAGCGATGCGGGGCGTACCGTCGGCCACATGGATGATGCCGCACTTCGTGAAGCCGTTCTTCTCCAAAATGTGCTGCATGATCTTGTTATCGGCGTGGGTGTCGGCCCGCAGACTCTCGCAGTGCTCCAAGCACCAGTTGATGATGTCCGATGCCACACCGGGGCGCTTGCCCGCCGAGGCCAAGCGGTGAATGGTGCCGTAAGGCAGGGTGTCGTTCAGCCACTGGCCGTCCTCGATCTTGGCATAGGTCGGGTCTGGGCCAAGGATGAAGGCGAACGCACCCTCCAGCGCGCCGTTGTGCAGATACACGAACAGGCGGTTGGTGTCGATGTCCTCCTCGATCAGCTCCTGCGGGGGGAAGTTCCGGCCCCATTGGGTCGGGTTGCCGCTGTCGGCCATGGTTTGCCGGGCGCGGGCATAAATTTGCATGATAGCGTCCAGATCAGAGCGTCTTGCTCCACGAAACATGTTCATCCACCCTCTCTTTGGATGCGCGAAAACCGACACATCCAGTCTATTGGTCTCATTTTATCACAATCCGCACCGAAATTCCAGTTTTTGCCGCACACAAAAACGGCCCTCTCCGCCCGAAAGCGGAAAGGGCCGCAAGCGTCAGCTTCACGCGCGGGCGCGGCTCGCGCGGGTATTGCGGTACTCGCGGGGGCTCTGGCCGTAGCGCTCATGGAACAGGCGGTAAAAATAGCTCGTATTTTCGTACCCTACCTGCGTGATGATCTGCTGGATATTCAAATCGCTGCGGCGCAGCAGCCGCGCCGCCGTCTCCATCCGGTGCTTCTGGAGCAGCTCCTTATAGGTCTTGCCGGTCTGGGCGCGGACGCACTCGCTGACATAGGCCAGCGAAACGCCGTAAGTACGCGCCACATTGGAGAGGCTTGCTTCGCGATAGTTCTGGGTGATCTCCTGTAAAGCCGCTTGGACCAGCGCTTCCCGGCTGACCGTTTCGCCGCGGGATTCCAGCGGAAAATTCTGCATCTGTTTCATAAGACTCCGATCCTCCGTATTCAGCCTTTCTGACTATAATACGGTCCAGTGCCCCGAAACATTGCAGGGGAAACTTAAATTTTTCGAGCAAAAATGAAATTTCACAATTGGGGCGGTACAGCGCCGCAAAACAAAAAGCCGCCCTCGGCTGGGAGGACAGCTTTTCCGGAAAAAGTGAGGAAAACACGAACTTTCCGGGGAAACTCAGAACATGGCTTCGTTTTGGTAGCGGCCGGTGCGGAGGAACTCGACCCACTCGGCAAGGTTCACGGCGTGGTCGCCGATCCGCTCCAGATACTTGATGACCATGAGCAGGTCAAGGGCGGCATCCACCTTGGCGGGGTCGGCGGCGATCTCGGCGGCGAGGGTGCGCTTGATGGCGTTGAAGTCGTAGTCCACCTCATCGTCGGCGGCGATCACCTTCTGGGCGGCGGACTCGTCCTCGCCGGTCAGGGCGTCGAGGGCGTCAAGGAGCATTTTGTGGGCCTTCTGACCCATCCGAATGGCGTCGCTTACGGCAGGGTCGCCCGCCTTGCGGGAGGCCGCAAGGTGGGGGATGATCTCGGCGATGTCGGCGGCATGGTCGCCGATGCGCTCGATGTCGGTGACGATCTTCATCGCCGTCGAGATGCGGCGCAGGTCGCCCGCCACGGGCTGCTGGCGGAGCAGCAGGGTCATGCAGCGGTGCTCAATGTCCCGCTGCATACTGTTGATTCGGCCGTCCCCCTTGATGACCGCCGCGGCTGCGTCGGCGTCGGCGGTGCAGAGGGCTTCCAGTGCAGCCTCCACGGCGTCGGCGGCGCACCCGCCCATCTCGGCCACGGCCGTTTTCAGCGCGGCGAGGTCTGCATCATATTGTGCGCGAATGGTCATGTGAAAACCTCCCTCTCAGCCGAACCGGCCGGAAATATAATCCTCTGTGCGTTTGTCCTGCGGCGTGCTGAAGATCTGCGCCGTGGGGCCCGCCTCCACCAGCTCACCCAGCAGGAAGAAGGCCGTTTTGTCGCTGATGCGGGCCGCTTGCTGCATATTGTGGGTGACGATGACGACGGTGTAGTTCTCTTTCAGCTCGCTCATCAGCTCTTCCACCTTCATGGTGGAGCCGGGGTCAAGGGCGCTGGTGGGTTCGTCCATCAGCAGCACTTCGGGCTGGACCGCCAGCGCACGGGCGATGCACAGCCGCTGCTGCTGGCCACCGGAAAGGCCCAGCGCACTCTTTTTCAGGCGATCCTTCACCTCGTTCCAAAGCGCCGCACCCTTCAGCGAGCGCTCCACCAGCTCGTCCAGCTCGGCTTTGTTCCGCACGCCGTGGAGCTTGGGGCCGTAGGTGATATTGTCGTAGATGCTCATGGGGAAGGGGTTGGCCTTCTGGAACACCATGCCCACGCGGCGGCGCAGCTCGGTGGGCTGCATCTCGCGGGCAAAGATGTCCTGCCCGCGCAGCCGCACGTCACCCTCGATCCGCACGCCGGGCACAAGGTCGTTCATCCGGTTCAGCGTCTTGAGGAAAGTGGACTTGCCGCAGCCGGACGGGCCGATCAGCGCGGTGATCTCCCGCTCGCCGACATCCATCGAAATATTTTTCAGAGCTTTGAAATCGCCGTACCATAGGTTTAGATCTTTTGCGGTTAGGATGGGAGTAGTCTCCATATCGATTCCTCATTTGAAATACTCCCTCCGTCACGGCTTCGCCGCGCCAGCTCCCTCTGGGAGGGAGCCTTTGCCCTGCCGTTGGCTGAAAAGCCTCCCTCTGAGAGGGAGGTGGCAATGCGAAGCATTGACGGAAGGAGTTTTATTCTTATTGTTTTTGTTTCAGCTTATTCTTCGCCAGCCGGGCGGCAAGGTTGATGGCCAGCACCAGCACCAGCAGCACGGCACCGATGGCCCACGCGGAGTCGAAATCGCCGTCCTCAAAGGCCCGCAGATAGAGCAGGACGGAGAGGGTCGCGCCGTTGGAGGTGTAGGCTTTGGCCACGCTCTTGGCGATGACCTCGGCAGCACCGGCGGTGAAAAGCAGCGCGGCGCTCTCGCCCACGATACGGCCCACAGCCAAGATGCAGCCGGTCACGATGCCGTCGATGCTGCAGGGCAGCACGATGGTGCGGATGATGTGCCATTTGCCCGCGCCCAGCCCCAGTGCGCCTTCGCGGTAGCCCTGCGGCACCGTTTTCAGCGATTCCTGCGTGGTGCGGATGATGGTGGGCAGGTTCATGATAACCAGTGTCAAGCTGCCGGAGAGCAGACAGGTCTGGAAGCCCAGCGTCTGCGCGAAGACCAGCATACCCACCAAGCCGTAAATGATGCTGGGGATGCCCGCCAGCGTCTCGTTGGTGAACTCGATCACCGCGATCAGGCGGCGGTTGGAGGCGTATTCGGTCAGGTAGACCGCCGCCCCCACCCCCAGCGGCAGCACGATCAGCAGGGTGAGCAGGATGACGTACAGGGTGTTGAGGATGGCGGGCAGGATGCCGTCGGTGCCCTTCAGCACACTGGCGGTGGTGGTCAGGAACTCCCAGCTGATGTGGGGGATGCCCCGCACCAGAACCATCCCGATAATGCCCGCCACCAGAACCATCACGAGGATGGCGGCGGCCCAGACGGCGGCGGTGAAGAAGCGGTTCCATGCCCGGCGGGCCGGGGAGAGATCAGCGTGCATCGCGGTCGCCTCCCTTCAGGATCACGTTCAGCACCACATTGATGCCCATGATGAAGACGAACAGGACCAGCGCGATGCTGAACAGCGCCTGTTTCTGCAAGCCGCTGGCGTAGCTCATTTCCTTGGCAATGGCTGTGGTCAGGAAGGTGACGCTGCGGAACAGGCTGTCCGGCATATTGGGGCTGTTGCCCGCCACCATCATGACGGCCATGGCCTCGCCGATGGCGCGGCCGATGCCCAGCACGATACCGGCAGCGATGCCGCTTTTCGCGGCGGGGACGCTGATCTTGAACCACGTTTCGGTGTCGGTGGCCCCCAGCGCGAGGCTGCCCTGCTCATACTCCGGCGGCACGGCGTTCAGGGCCGTTACCGACACGGAGACGATGCTGGGCAGGATCATGATGGCCAGCACGACGATGGCGCTCAACAGGCACGCGCCCGACGCCTTGCCGAAGGCCTTGGCCACGGCGGGCACCAGCACCTGCATACCCAGCAGACCGAACACGACGCTGGGGATGCCGCTCAGCAGCTCAATGGCGGTGACCACCACGGTGCGCACGCGGGGCCCAGCTGCCTTTGAGAGAAAGACCGCCGTCAACAGTCCCACCGGCACACCGATGAGGGTGGCCCCCAGCGTGCCGTACACGCTGGAGAGGATGAAGGGCAGGATGCCGTACTTCGGGTCGGCGGCGGTGGAGGCCCACTCGGAGCCGAACAGGAAGCGGAACAGGCCGATCTTGCGGATGGCGGGCACGCCCGACGCGATCATGTACACCGAAATGAGGAGCACGCAGCCCACCGCCAGCATTCCGCACAGGAAGAACAGGAAGTTCATCACGGCCTCCAGCCATTCGGCGGGGGTGCGGGGCAGCTCGATCTTTTTCAGAAACGATTTGTTCTGTTTCATAGATTCAGGTCATCACTCATTCACAGGGACAGCACCGGCGGTACGGATGAGGTCGGCGGCGTCGGTGCTGGTGGCAAAGTCGAAGAAGGCCTGTGCCTGTTCGGACAGGGTGACAGACTTGTTGGTGACGAAGACGAAGGGGCGCTGGACTTCATAGCTGCCGTCCTTGACGGTCTCCTCGCTGCACTCCACGCCGCCGACCGTGACCATCTTCACGGTGTCGCCCACAGCGGAGAGGGAAGCGTAGCCGATGGCGAGGGGGTTGGCCTCCACCGCGCTGATGACGGCGCCGGTGGCGGTCAGCTCCTGCGCATACTTGCAGGAATCCTTCACGTCCACAATGCTCTCGAAGCCGTCGCGGGTGCCGGAACCGGCCTCACGGCCGATCAGAACGATCTCGCCGTCGTCGCCGCCCACATCGGCCCAGTTGGTGATCTCGCCGGTGAACATCTGCTTGAGCTGGTCCACGGTCAGGTCCTCGACCTTGCTGGCCTTGTTCACGATGATGGCGATGCCGTCCAGTGCGATGACGGTGCCGTCCACATCGTTCTTCTCCTCGTCCTTCAAGGCACGGGAGGACAGGCCGATGTCCAGCGTCTTATCGGTGGCACCGGTGATGCCGGCGCCGGAACCGGTGGGGTCATAGCTGACGGTGACGCCCGGCTCCACTTCCGCAAAGCCCTCGGTCAGAGCAGCGATGACGTTCTTCATGGAAGTGGAACCGCCGGTGGCCACATTGCCGGACAGGCTGCCGGAAGCCGTGGAAGCCGCCGCAGAAGAAGCGGTGGATGCCACGGAAGAGGCAGCGGCGGAAGAAGCGGAACCGCCGCAGGCGGTCAGGGCAGCGGCAGCAGCGGCTGCACCACAAACGGCAAGGAACGAACGACGCGTGATCTTTTTCATGATGTTTTCCTCCAAAATAACGCCGGGGCTTTTGCCCGGCCTCGATTTTCCTTTTTTGTGTTTTCCCTTGGAACGCCTTGATTATAGCGCCCCGCCATTCCGGCTGCGACCATGATGGAGCAAAATCGAAGTAAAATCTTTGTGCAAGTCGGCAAAGAAAAAACGCCGGAGCTGTGCAAACCGCACAACTCCGGCGTCGAAATTTTCTGTTTTTACTGGGCGATAATAATGGTATTGGCTTCTTTCTTATAGACCTTGCAGCTCAGATAAGTTTTATTGTCCTGCGGATTCGGGAAGAACAAGATCTGCACATAATCAAATGAGATATCCTTGCCCGTTCCGCACAGATGACCCTTCTCATACTGGCCGCGATTCAGCGTGCGCTTTTCCATCGCATTCCAGCTCTTGTTTTTCTTCAAGAACGCCATCGTCCCCGAATCCATCGTCAGATCTTTCGAGCCATTCACCCGCAGCTTAAAGCTGCCATTGGCCGGGTCGATGGGAATGCCCGCAGCGCTGCCATTATTGATAAGCACTTCCGGAACCAAATAGAACGTACCGTCCGAAGCATACCCATACGAGAGCGAACGAACCGTCATTTTGATCTCTCTCAGTTCGGCAGTATCATTCAACCCCTTTGCATTTGCAACCAGATCCCCACTGCCACAAGCCGTCAGCCCCGCCGCCGAAACAGCCAGCGCCGCGGCCGCAGCACTCTTCAGAAATACACGACGGGAAAATTTCAGTTCCATAAAATCGCTCTCCTAGGTTTTGGTTCTATTATTTCCGGGCAGAGGTAACGCTTCCGTCTGCATTCCGGTTCATCACAAAGGTGGAAGTATTGCCTTTCAGCTTGAAGGTGAACTCCAAGCTGCCCCATTTTTTGTTGACATGGGCTTCGCCCTCGTCATAGACGGGCTGGAAACAGATATAACCCGCCTCTGCCTTATTCAGATTCTTGCCCGGCCCATAAGTCTTGGTGCCGTTTGCATCGAACAGCGGGGTATAATCGCCCAAACCGCTCACATTTGCTGCCTTTTCCGGGTCCAGAACGACCTTTGCCTTGTGGCCGTCGATCTTTGCGCTGGTGATGTCGCTTGCCTTGAAGGTGACCGTATCCTCGGTCAGATTCTTGACTTGGAATTCAACAGCCAGCAGCACCAGCTCTTCCCCATACGACCACGGCTGGCACCGATTGCTCAGGGCATACATAAAAGAGCCTGCGCTGTCTGCCGCATGGCCCTTCTGGTCACCGTACTGCTGGAAGAACGAGCCGACCGCATTATCGACCGCATCGCAGCCGCTCAGTGCACCCGCTGCACCCACAGCCAGCGCCATCGCGCCGGTGATCTTCAAGAACGAACGCCGAGTCATCATTTCCATTGTTTTTTTCCTCCTGTTGATTCGTGCCCCAGCGGGCACTCCGCAAATGATTTCCATGTCAAGAATACCCATATTCTTTCGTTCTGTCAAGCCTCTTTTTTTCAGTAAAAACCGCCCGTCCGTACACAGCGTACAGGCGGGCGGCGGGGGATTTGGGATTTCGGGGTCAGAACTGCGCCGTAGACCCATCGGGGCGGTAGAAGGTGACGTACTTTCTCCACTGGGGTTCTCCCATGGTGCGGCGGTAGCAGTCCACGAGACCCTGCACGGTGGTTTCGGCGTCCGGAGTGCGGGAGCCGCAGGGCAGCACCAGCACCCGGAACCATGCGTCGAAGAGGTGTTCGGTCCAGCCGACGTCCTGTGCGCCGCAGCGGGCGTAGAAGCCCAAGCGGCGGACGGCCATGGCTTCGTCCTCAGCCTTTTCGGGGCACTCGGCCTCGATGAGGATGGCGGACGCGCCGTTTTCGTGGCTGGGCAGCTCGGCCAGCAGGGCCGCGCCGAGCCCTGCCGCCCGGTATTGGGGCAGAACGGCGAAATAGTCCAACTGGCTCATGGCACAGCCCACGGGCTGCACCATCAGCAGATACGCCGCCAGCGCCTCGCCGTCAAAAACGCCCCATGTGTGGGCAGTCCCGGCGGCTTCGCTGGTCAGGATCATGCTCAGCGGCTTCCGCTCGCTCTGGGGGAAATCCCGGCACATCTCGTCGAGGTACACGCGGGTCAGTTCGTCAGCGGTCAGCAGCCGCCATGTCAGGGTCACGGGGTTCATAGGATGCGGGTTCCTTTCTGGATGACAGCCTTGATGTTGAGCGCTTCGTCAGCCAGAATCACGTTGCCGTACCGTCCGGCGCTCAGGCTGCCATAGTCGTTGTCGATGCCAATGCTCTTGGCGGGGTTTTCGCTGGCGGCGCGGACAGCGCTTTCCAGCGGGACGCCCATTTCCAGCACGGCGCGCTTCATGCAGTCGTACAGGCAGGTGGCGCTTCCGGCGATGGTGCCGGGCTGTTCGGTCAGGGTAGCACGGGGGCCGCAGACGGTGACCGCCTGTCCGCCCAAGCTGTACTGGCCGTCGGGCAGACCACAGGCCATCATGCTGTCGGCGATCAGGATCACGTGGTCATCGCCGAAGGTGTTGAAGGTGAAGCGGACCATGGCCGGGTGGATGTGGACGTGATCGGTGATAAGCTCCACTTCCGCGCCCCGCTCCAGCGCCGCAATGATGGGGCCGGGCTCCCGGTGGGTGATGCCGGGCATGGCGTTGTACAGGTGGGTCATGTGGGTGGCACCGGCGTCAAAGGCCGCGAGGGCGGTATCGTAGCTGGTGCAGGTGTGGGCGATGGAGATGCGCACTTCCTCGTGGCACTCCTTGATGAAGTCCAGCGCGCCCGGCTCCTCCGGGGCAACATCCACCAGCTTGATCAGGCCGCCCGACCGCTCCTGCAAGCGGCGGAACATCCCCACATCGGCGGGGTGGAGATACTCCGGGTTCTGGGCGCCCACCTTCTTCGGGCTGATGAAGGGGCCTTCCATGTTGATGCCCACAAGGTCCGCGCCCTTGCCGTTTTTGTGGGCGGCGGCGGCATCCATGACGTTGTTCAGGATCTCTTCCGAGAAGGTCATGGTCGCGGGGCAGATGGCCAGCACGCCTTTGCTGGCCTCGAAGTCAGCGAGGGTCTGGATGGCTTCTTCGCTGCCGTCGCAGAAGTCCTTGCCCATAGCCCCGTGGAAGTGGATATCCACCAGACCCGGCAGGGCATAGGCCCCGGCCGCGTCCACGACTTCCTCGCCCTCTTCGGGCTGGGCGAACGGCACGATGCGGCCATCGCGGATGAAGAGGTCCCCCTCCTCAAAGGTGTGGCGGGGGGTATAGATTTTTGCGTTCTTGATGATCATATGCTTGTTCCTCTAAGAAACAACTCCCTCAGTCACGGCTTTGCCGTGCCAGCTCCCTCGGTGAGGGAGCCTTGACGCAGCGGGCAGCTGTGAAGCCTCCCTCCGGGAGGGAGGTGGCGCGACAGCGCCGGAAGGAGTTTCATTACAACAGGCTCAGTGCCTCTTCATCGGCGACCAGAATGCAGTCGGGGTGCATCTGGAGGATGGAACCCGGGCACTCCGGGGTGACGGGGCCGGACACAACGGCCTTGACGGCCTTGGCCTTGGCCAGACCGTTGGCCACCACCAGCACCTTGCGGGCCTGCATGATGGTCTTGATGCCCATGGTGTAGGCCTGTTTGGGCACAAGGTCCTCGTTGCCGTCAAAGAAGCGCTTGTTGGCCTCGATGGTGGCGGGGGTCAGGTCAACGCAGTGGGTCTCCAGCTCAAAGGCTTCGCCCGGCTCGTTGAAGCCGATGTGGCCGTTGGGGCCAAGGCCCAGCAGCTGCAGGTCGATGCCGCCGACGCTGTGGATGATCTCGTTGTACTTGGCGCAGGCGTCTGCCGCGTCGGGGTTGGTGCCGTCGGGCAGGTGGATGGCTTCGGGGCGGATGTTCACATGGTCGAACAGGTTCTTGTGCATGAAGCTCCAGTAGCTTTCCGGGTGCTCCTTGGGCAGCCCGCGGTACTCGTCGAGGTTGACGGTGGTGACTTCGGAGAAGTCGATGTCGCCCTTGTTGTACCACTCCACCAGCTGTGCATACGCGCCCACCGGGGTGCCGCCGGTCGCCAGACCCAGCACGCAGTTCGGCTTCATAATGACCTGCGCGGAGATGATGTTGGCAGCCTTGCGGGACATATCCTTATAATCCTTTGCACGAATGATCTTCATAATCGGAACCTCCTGATTTTTTTCATTGACCCTAGTATAACACGCTTTCGGTTTCCAGAAAACGCTTTTGTGTGAACAAAAAAGAGGGCCGCCGGGGATGGGCGTAAACGCCCGCCCTCAGCGGCCCATGGGAACAGATGCGGAATCAACCAGACTTCCGCAGATTGCAATTCAGAAATGCACTTACAGCATCTTCTTCAGCTCGTCGTACACGAACTGGACCTTGGTGCCGATGATGACCTGACAGGTGTTCTTGTCGGGGCGGATGACGCCGGCAGCGCCAGCAGCCTTGACAGCCTTTTCATCGACCTGCGTGTAGTCCTTGATGGTGAAGCGCAGACGGGTAGCGCAGTAGTCCACGCTGGAGACGTTTGCCTTGCCGCCGATGGCCTTCAGCACACCAGAAGCAACTTCGGTGTAGTTGTTGTTGGCCAGCGTCACCTTCTTCTCGGCCTCTTCGGCGTCCTCGTCCTCACGGCCGGGGGTCTTCAGGTCGAACTTGGTGATGGCGAAGTAGAACACGAAGTAGAACACGAGGAAAGCAGCGATGCCCAGAGGAATGATCATCCAAGTCTTAGCAGCTGCGGGCAGGGAAGCGGAGAACACGAGGTCGGTGGCACCGGCAGAGAAGCAGAAGCCAGCACGGAAGCCGGAGTAGTAGGTGATGATGGTGAAGATGCCGTACAGAGCAGAGTAGACAATGTACAGCGGGAAGCACAGGAACATGAAGCCGAACTCGAACGGCTCGGTGACGCCGCAGACGAAAGCGCAGATGGCAGCGGACAGGACCAGACCGATGGCAGCCTTCTTGTTCTTAGCGGTGCGGACCATGGCCAGCGCAGCACCGGCGATACCGAACATCATGCAGGGGAAGAAGCCGGACATGTACATGCCGAGGCTCCAGCCCACATCCGCAGAGGTCTCGCCAGCCCAGAAGTGGGACAGGTCGCCCAGACCGATGGTGTCGAACCAGAACACGTTGTTCAGAGCGTGATGCAGGCCGGTGGGGATCAGCAGACGGTTCAGGAACGCATAGATACCAGCGCCGATGCCGTCCATGCTTACGATGGCCTCGCCCAGAGCAACCAGTGCACCGAAGATCAGAGGCCAGACGAACAGCAGGACAACGGAGACCACAATGGAGATCAGGCCGGTGGCAATTGCGACGAAGCGCTTGCCGGAGAAGAATGCCAGCCAGTCAGGCATCTGGGTGTTCTTGAACTTGTTGTAGCAGGTCGCGCCCACCACAGCGGCCAGAATGCCGATGAACGAGTTGCCAGCGACCTTCTGGAAAGCGATGTAGGTAGCAGTGCCCTCTTCGAGGGTGCGGACTGCACCGACGACGGCGGGGCTCAGCAGCTGCTGCATCATCAGGAAGCTGACGAGGCCAGCCAGACCAGCGGTACCGTCGTGGTCATCCGCCAGACCGACTGCTGCACCGATTGCAAACAGCCATGCCATGTTGTCGATCAGAGCGCCGCCTGCCTTGACCAGCAGGAAGCCAACGGTATAAGCTGCGCCGGAAGTTGCTGCACCGGGCACACCCATAACGCCCGGAGCAAAGGCATAGCCAAGACCCATCAGGATGCCGCAGATCGGCAGGACCGCGACGGGAAGCATCAGTGCCTTGCCCAGTTTCTGGAGATACTTCATCATAAGACACATTCCTCCTTAAAGAATGTTGTTGTTATGGCGGTCTCTGGTTGCAGACCGTCCATAATTGCGTAACAATATCTTAACACATGTTAAGAAAAAAGGAAAGGGGGTTTCCGCCCTTTTCTCCACAATTGATACAAAAATCCTTGATTTTGCATTTTTTAGTCAAAAGTTTTTGGGGTTTTTGATGGGATACAAGTTTTTGCTCTGAAAAGAATTTTCTCATTTGTGAATTTTCTATGTTCTGCCGCCTCTGCCGCGCACTTCTTGCGCCGTGGCGGCGTCTATGTTACTATATAGGTATTCCCGAACCGTGTACAACATCCCGAAGGAGGTTTTATCAATGGAATGGACTGATATCCGCCTGACCGTGGCCAAGGCCGACGCCGACAACGCCGAAGCCGTCGCCACCATGATTGCCGAAGGCGGCATCTATATCGAAGACTACAGCGACATCGAACAGCAGGTGGCCGAGATCGCGCATGTGGACCTCATCGAGCAGGAACTGCTGGACAAGCCCCGCGATCAGGTCATCATCCACCTGTATCTGGAGCCGGGCGCTTCCCCCGTGGAGACGCTGGCCCTCATCGCGGCCCGGATGGAGGCGGCGGGCATCGCCTACACCGTCGAGACCGAAGGTGTGGAACAGGAGGACTGGCAGAACGGCTGGCGCAAGTATTATCATCCGATGGAGATCGGCCAGCGCCTTGCCGTGGTGCCCTCTTGGCAGGAGTACGACACCGACCGCGTCAAGCTCATCCTCGACCCCGGCCTCGCCTTTGGCACCGGCGGCCACGAGACCACCAGCCTCTGCTTGGAGGCGCTGGACGAGCGGGTCAAGGGCGGCGAACGGGTGCTGGACATTGGCACCGGCTCCGGCATCCTTGCCATCGCAGCGCTCAAGCTGGGCGCTGCCTCCGCCGAGGGCGTGGACATCGACCCCGTGGCCGTCCGCACCGCTGGGGAGAACGCCGCCCTGAACGGCACAGCCGACAAACTGACCGTCCTTGTGGGCGATTTGTCCGACAAGGCCAGCGGCACCTACAACATCATCACCGCCAACATCGTTGCCAACGCCATCCTGTCGCTGGCCCCCGCCGTGCCCGGCCTGATGGCCGAGGATGCCGTCTTCATCGCCAGCGGCATCATCGACAGCCGGAAGGACGAGGTCATCGCCGGGCTGGAAAAAGCCGGACTTACTGTACAGGAAGTTAAGGAAAAGCGCGGCTGGGAGTGCATTGTCTGCAAAAAATGCAAGTAAGGCCAGAGCGCCCTCTCAGTCTCGCTGACGCTCGCCAGCTCCCCCGGAGGGGGAGCTTCAGTTGAAAAGGATTAGAAAATGCCGCACCGTTATTTTACTACCGAGATCGCCGACGGCACCGCAACCCTGCGGGGTGCCGACGCCCATCATCTCGCCCGCGTGATGCGGGGCAAGCTGGGCGATACCGTCATCCTCTGCGACGGCAACGCCGTGGAGTACACCGCCACCATCACCGGCTTCGGCCCGGAGACGGTGGAGTTCAGCGTGGAGCCGGGCTACCCCAGCGCCGCCGAACCCAGCGTAGAAGTCACCCTTTTTGTGGGCTATCCCAAGCAGGACAAGCTGGAGCAGATCATCCGCCACGGCGTCGAGCTGGGCTGCGCCCATTTTGTCCCCTTCTTCAGCCGCTACTGCGTGGCAGCCCCCAAGAAAGAGGAGCAGAAAAACGAGCGCTACAACCGCATCGCCTTTGAAGCCGCCAAGCAGTGCGGCCGGGGCGTTTTGCCGGATGTGGCCCTCCCGCTGCCCAACTTCGGCGCGCTCTGCCGCAGTCTGGAAGGGTACGACCTCGTGCTCTTCTGCTACGAGTGCGGCGGTGCTCCCCTCCGGGAGCTGCTGGCAGACCTCCAGCCCGCCGACGGCCGGAAGCGGAAAATCGCCGTCATCACCGGCGCAGAGGGCGGTTTTGCCGCCGAGGAGGCCGAGATGGCCGCCAAAGCCGGTGCCAAGACCGTCGGCCTTGGCCCCCGCATTCTCCGCTGTGAGACGGCCCCGCTGGCCGTCCTCTCCGCCGTCATGACCCTGACGGGGAATCTGGAATAACGCTCTTTCAAGCAAAAAGGGGCTGCTGCACGTTCGGCTAAAACGATGTGCAGCAGCCCCTTTTTTATGCTTCAGTAGTACATATTCTTTCTGTCAATCCCGGCTGTCTGCTTCCAGCAGTGCGCGCTTCACGCCGATGAGGCTCTGGGGGCTCATGGAGAAGCTGCGGAGGCCGAGTTTCAGGTACTGGATCGTATTGGCCGGGTTGCCGACGGCCATGCCGCAGATGGTCACGGGGATCTGCCCCGCATCGGCGGCTTCCATGACCATGGCGATGAGCTTTTTCATCGCATGGCTGGCGGGGCGGTAGTAGCGCTCCGCAATGGAGAGGTCCCGGTCAACGGCGTGGGTGTACTGGGTCAGGTCGTTGGTCTCGATGACGAAGAAATCGCACCCGCGAGCCACGAATTCCTCCGCCGTCAGGCAGGCTGAGGGCACGCTGAACATGACGCCGAAGGGGGTCTTCTCGTTGAACCGCTCGCCCCGCTCCCGCAATTGCTGGCGGCAGTGCTCCACCCGCTCCATGGCTTCGTCCCAATCTTCAAGGTTGGTCACCATCGGGAACATGACCCGCAGCGGGCCGTCCGCCGCCGCGCGGAGCAGCGCACAGATCTGGGTCTCGAACTGGTGGGGGCGGCGCAGACTGCTGCGGATGCCGCGCAGCCCCAGCTTGGAGGATTCCGGCCCTTGATGCGCATCGGCCATGGTGCGGTCTGCGCCAAAGTCGAAGGTGCGGACTGTGACGACGCCGCCCTTTGCCGCAGCAAGGCAGGAGTGATAGAACACATACTGCTCCTGCTCGTCCACCGGGCGGCCCGGCAGCATCATGTAGCCGCTGCGCAGCAGACCCACGCCGCTGGCACCGGTTTGGAGGGCCGTTTCGATGTCCTCCTGCCCGAAGCAGTTGGCCAGCAGCTCAAAGGCCTCGCCGTCCTTGGTGCGGTTCGGCAGGGCACAGATGCGGTTCATCTCCTCGTTTTCCCACTGTTTTTCGCAGATGTGAGCCATGGCCTGTTGGCGGGTGACGGCATCCGGGTCAAGGATGCACTCGCCGTTGTCGGCGTCGAGGACGACGATGCGGCCGTCGCAGTCGTCCAGAAAATCGCTGCCCACCTGCACGATGCAGGGGATGTGCATGGCCCGCGCGATGATGGCGGCGTGGCTCTGCTTGTTGCCCTCGGACGTGATGATGCCCAAGATCATCCCCGCCGGGACGCTGAACAGGTCGCTGGGCATCAGCATCTCCGCCGCGAGGATCACCGGATGATCCAGCGCCAGCCAGACGCGGGGCCGGTTGGCAAGGATATTCACCACCCGGCTGGCCGCGTCGAGGATATCCACGCTGCGCAGCTGCATATAGGCGTTGTCCTCCATGTTGGCCAGCTGGTCGGCATAGCGGTGGCCCACGCGGTCCATGGCTTCGGCGGCACCGATGCCCGCCTTGATCTGGAAGCGGACCTCATTCATGAAGCCCTCGTCCTCCAGCATCATGCTCTGGAACAGAAAGATGGCCTGTTCGGTAGGGCCGCTGCGCTCCGCCATGGAGTCCAGTTCGGTCTGGGCCGTTTTCACGGCGTTGTCCAGCAGCCGCTGCTCCCGCTCCGGGCTGAAGGGGCCGGGGCGGAAGCTCTCCGTCCGGCGCTCCACCCGGCTCACCTGCCCCAGCACGAGGCCGGGAGAAGCGGAATGTCCCTGATAGACTTTCATGGTTCCACTCCCTCCTCCACCGGCGCGGTCAGGGTGCGGTAGACCAGCGCCTGTAAGAATGTATTGGGCAGCAGCGCCGCCCACGCAGCCTGTGCCGCATTGCCGCTGCCGTCAAACAGGGGCGCAAAACTCTCGATGCGGCTGCGGTCGCATTGTTCCAGAAAGGCTCTGCCAAGCTGCTCCACCGTGTAGTAATGGGCGGGGTCCACCCCCACGTCCTCGGCGGCAGCTTCCAGCGGGGCGGTCTCGGCATCTTTCATGTTGGCCAGCCGGAGGGCGAGGTCTGCCGTCAGAGTGACCGGGTACTTCGCCTTGACGGCCTTCTGCACCGCGTCGAAGCGTTTCCGGAACGCAGCTGCGTCCGCGTCGGAAGCGCCGCTCTTCGCGATGGCGTAGGCACAGCCCCGCAGCCGCCCGAAGGCCCGAAGGGTGTCGTAATAGCCCAGCTCGATGTTTCGCTTGGCGGTGTCGGGGTCAAAGTGGAGGATATCGCCCAGCTCCCAGTAGCTGCGCACCATGGTGGTGGGCAGACCGGTGCGGTTGGGCAGGGTGATGCCCACTCCCTCCAAATCCACACAAACCAGCTCCTCCGCGCCCATTTTCTGTGCCAGCGCGGTGGGCATGTTGTCCCGGTAGCCGCCGTCGAGGAACTGCACCCCATCGATCTGCTTGGCCCGCAGCGCGGGGAAACAGGCCGCCGAGGCCAGCAGGTAGTCCTTCACTTTCCCTTCCGGGATCTCTTCCAGCGGCAGCTCGCGGGGTTTCAGGCCCCGCTTTTCCACGGTGACGAGGCCGAACCGGATGGGCGACGCGCGGAGGGCGTCTTCGTCCAACACCCGCTCCACGATCTCTTCCAGCGGGGTGACATCCATGCCGCCCTCCCGCACGATGTCCCGCAGGAACTGATGCAGCTCCGTCAGATTCGTTTCTTCCGGCAGCTCCATCACGTCCTGACTGCGGATGCTCGTCCACATATCCCGCGCCGTCTCGTACAGGTCCAGCGCGAACATTGCGCCGTTCAGGCTGCCGACACTGGTGCCGGTGATGATCTGCGGGTGCCAGCCCAGTTCTGTCAATGCCCGCCAGACGCCCACCTGATAGCTGCCGCGGGCTCCGCCGCCGGCCAGCACCAGCGCCTTTTTGGGGGTCTCGTTCTGCGCCATCCCAACCGCCTCCTTTGAGCTCTGAATCAAATCTGCACAAAGTATAACATATTTTCGGGAAAATTTCTCTCTGTTTTTGGAACAAAAAGCGTGGTATAATTTAGTAAAATCTGACTGTGAGGATGGCAACATGAACTGCAAGCAATGGATCTTTGATATGGACGGCACCCTGACCGACAGCATGACCGCCGTGTGGGAGAACGCCCCGCTGGCGCTGCTGCGCCGGTATGGCCGCGAGCCGAAGGCCGACCTGCGCACCACCCTGCTGAGCATGGGGATGGCCGACGGCGCGCAGTACCTCATCCGGGAGTATGCGCTGCCCCTAAAGCCGGAGGATTACTTCGGCGTGATGCGGTCGGTCATTGCGGAACTGTACGAGAGCGTAGAGCTCAAGCCCGGCGTGCGGGAGCTGCTGGCCCGGCTCAAGGCCGAAGGAGCCCGGATGTGCATCTGCTCAAACACATGGAGCGACCAGTGCAAGGCCGTGCTCACCCGGCTGGGGCTGGACGATCATTTTGAGTTCTATGTCGAGGCGCAGGGCCCGCTCCACAAGAGCCGCCCGGACGTCTTCTTCGAGGCGCTCCACCGCCTTGGCGGCACCGACCCCCGTACCTGCGCCGTCTGCGAGGATTCCCTCTACGCCGCCCGCACCGCCCACGACGCGGGCTTCTACGTCATCGGCATCGCCGACGCCGCCAGCGCCGCCGATGAGCCCGCCCTCCGCCAAGTCAGCGACCAGTTCCTGCAGGAGTGGGGGGAGCTGAAATTATAAGGGCATTTCAAAACCCTTGACAGCACGTCTAAAACAGGCCCCGCCATGCAGCATTTCAAACTGTACGGCAGGGCCTGTTCTGTTTCCTTCTACCGTTCCAGAAACTTCCGGAACGCGGCCCTTACGGCGGCCTCACGGCTGCGGGGGATGGGCACGCGGGCGCCGCTGCGCATCCACAGTTCACCGGCGGAGAGCTGGGACGCGGCGGCGAGGTTCACCACATAGGAACGGTGGGGCTGCAAAAAGCGTTCGTCGGCCAGCAGAGGCTTTGCCACCTCGGAAAAGGGCACCCGCAGCGAAAGGGAGGCCACGTCCTCGCCGCTGGCAAGGTGGAAGTGGACGATGTGGTGGGTACACTCCAGATATTCGATGTCCGCGAAGGGCAGGGCCCGCAGCCCCGCCGCCGTCGTGACCGGGATGACCGGGCCATACTCCGGCTCGGTGGCGCGGTCAAGCAGGGCGGTGAGCTGTTCGGGCCGGAAGGAAATTTGCAGATACTGCATCGCGTCCACCCGGAAAGCCTCGTAAGCGTAGGCCGGGGTGCGGGCGAAGAAGGCCAGCGGAGCGCGCACCCCGTGCTGGCGCAGCTGGGCCGCCGCCTGTAAGCCCTCCGCCGGGCCGGAAGCCGTCAGCTCGATGAGATATAGCTCGTACCGGGTGCCGCCGGCTTCCTGACGCAGCAAGTCGGCAGCGCTTTCCAACTGCTCCACGATACACGCATCGGCGCGGCGGGCATAATATTCAAGGCAGTGCCGCTGCACCCGCCCCCGCAGCACCGGGTCCGGGCTGCAAATCGCGATATGAAAGATCATTTTCCAAGCCCTCCTTCGGCGAGCGGCCCCCGGCGCTTGCATTTTGCGCCACGGGGGAGTATAGTTACAACAAAAACGATGAAAGGAGACTCCTCTATGAATCAGCCTCTCGTCAGCATCATTCTGCCCGTTTACAATGCCCAGAACCATCTGGCCCGGTGCGTGGGGAGCATCTGCGCCCAGACCTACCGGAACATCGAGATCATCATCCTGAACGACGGCTCCAAGGACCAGAGCCTTCCCGTCTGCGAGGAGTTCCGCCAAAAGGATCCCCGCATCCTGCTGGTGGACAAGGCCAATTCCGGCGTATCGGACACCCGCAACCTCGGCCTGAAGCTTGCTTCCGGCAAATACGTAGAGTTCGTGGACAGCGACGATTACCTTGACCCGGACTTCACCGAGCGCCTTGTGGCCGCTGCCGAGGAGAACGAAGCCGATTTCGTCATCGCCCCCTACAAGATGGTCATCCCGGCAGGAGCCTCCAAGCCGGAACAGGTGCTGGATAAGATCCAAGACGAGCTGGGCGTCATGAGCGTTGCCCGCCCGCCGGAAGTGCGGGAGTATGGCTTCCTGCCCGCCGGGGTCTACGACAAGGATACCTTCGCCCTCCGCCTGATGGACAAGCCCGCCTCCTATTTTTACAGCGTGCTTTGGAACAAGCTCTACCGCCGCGATATCCTGACCGGCAACGACATCCAGTTCGTCAGCGAGATGCGCTGGGCCGAGGACCTCGTGTTCAACCTGCGGTACATCCAGTACGCCGAGCGGTTCGTCGCCATCGACAAACCCGGTTATTACTACGTCCAGAACCCCCAGAGCATCTGCCACACCCAGATCAACGCAGCCACCATCGTGCAGAACAAATTACAAGTGTTCCGCTACTACAAAGACCTCTACACCCGCCTTGGGATATACGAGGAGGTGCGGCCCCAGCTCTACAAGTTCCTTGTGGACATCGCCGAGAGCACCTACCCCTCCGGCCCCTTCAAAAAGGCCATCGACGAAGCAAAGGCTTACTGGAAAGAACATCAATCGGAGAAATAAGAAATAGAAAAAGAGGCTGTTGCACAACTCCTTCCGTCATCGCTGACGCGATGCCACCTGTCCTCCCTTTGTCGCTTACGCGACATCTCCCTCCGGCCGGAGGGAGTCTTTCTCTAAGAGGGAGGCTTTCACAGCTTGCCGTTACGCCAAGGCTCCCTCCGAGAGGGAGCTGGCACGGCAAAGCCGTGACTGAGGGAGTTCTTTGCAACAGCCTCATTTTTGTTAGAAGTTCAATCAGTCCCCAATGGCTGCGCACTTCTTGGCCAGCCAATCGCGCTCTTCCTCGGTCAAGCGGGGGGCGAGCTTGGTGAAGACCTCCCGATGGTAGGCGTTCAGCCATGCGATCTCGTCCTTGTTCAGCACGCCGGGCACCACGGGCGAGGTGGCGATGGGCACGAAGGTCAGCGGACGGAAGGCGAGGAAGGTGCCGTACTGGTTGTCGGCCTTATGGTAGCACTCCAGCTCGTTCTCAATGCGGATACCGACCACACCGCTTTCATAGACGCCCGGCTCGTCGGTGATGACCATGCCCGGCTGGAAGACGGTGGTGTTGCGGCCGTTCAGCGCGTGGGGGCCCTCATGGACATTGCCCACAAAGCTGACACTGTGGCCGGTGCCGCAGCGGTAGTTGATCAGGTGCTGCCACAGCGGCTCGCGGGCGATGGTGTCCAGCATGTGACCATCGCAGTAGTTCAGCCAGACGGCCTTTGCGATGTCGATGTGGCACTGCAAAGTCCAAGTATAAAACAGCTTTTCGTCCTCGGTCAGCTCGCCCAGCGGGTAGGTGCGGGTGATGTCGGTGGTGCCGTCCATGTAGGTAGCACCGCTGTCCACCAGCAAAAAGCCCTTCTTTTCCAGCTTGGCGTGGTCGGCTTCGGTGGCGTGGTAGTGCATCATGGCCGCATTGCCGCCGTAGGCTGCAATGGTGCCGAAGCTCTCCACGATGAACTTGTCCTGTGCGGAGCGGTACTTGTGGAGGATCTCGTCCACGGTCAGCTCCGTCAGCTCCTCACCGGCGGCAAGGCGCTCTTCCAGCTCTTTCTGGAACCGCACCATGGCCACGGCATCCCGCAGATGGGTCTCGCGGTTATGGGCCAGTTCCGTCTCGTTCTTGACGCCCTTCATCGGCAGCAGGGGATCGGCCTCATCCTTGACGGTCAGGGCCGCATTGTTGCTCAAGGTCTCGTAGACGGCGTAGTTGACGGAAGCCGGGTCGGCCAGCACGGTCTGCGGCTCGGTCTCGGCGGCGAGGAAGCCCAGCACATCGTCGTATTCGGCGATCTCGACGCCGTTTTCCTTCAGCTCAGCCGCAGCCTCTGCGCCCAGACGCTTGGTGTTGATAAAGAGGACAGCGCGATCCTCCGTGACGTAGCAGTAGGCCATGGCATACGGGGTGCACTGGATGTCCATGGCGCGCAGGTTCAGCAGCCATGCCAGATTGTCCAGCTTGCCCACCAGCTGTGCGGTGCAGCCCAGCTCCTTGAGCTTTGCGCGGAGCTGGCCCAGCTTCTCGGCGGGGGAGAACCCTGCGTACTCCTTGCTCAGGATCCAAGCGGGAGTCTCCGGCAGGGCGGGGCGGCCCTCGGTCCAGAGCTCATCTTCCAGATTCAGGGTCTTGATGGTGCCGTGCTTGGCGTCCAGCGCCTTTTGGACGCTGCGTACCAGATGGCAGGAAGCGGTCAGACCGCACAGGCCCAGCACCCCGCCTTCGGGCAGAGCATCGGCGCAGTACTGCTCCACGGTGGGCACACCCGGCTCACCCATCCGCTCCAGCTCGATCTCGGTGCCCGCGATCTCCTTTTCCGCCTGCACGAAATAGCGGCCGTCGGCCCAGATGGCGCTCTTGTCCTTCGTAACGACGAAGTTGGAGTTCTCGCCATGGAAGCCAGAGAAATAGGTCAAGGAGGTATAGTGGTCGGGCAGGTACTCGCTGGAATGCGGGTCGCCCACCGGAATGAGATAAAGGTCAACGCCGTTGGCGGCCATGGCGGCCCGCAGGGCAGCCAGACGCTCAGGAACCGTGTTCATGCTCATAATAGAAAGCCTTCTTTCTTACATCTGCCGGAAAAACGTCCGGCGGCGGTGATTTGCCGCTTCTTATTGTATCATTCCGGCGCGCGGATTGCAATTGCTGCGCGGTTTTTCTCAGTTGCTGCTGGCGGCCGGCAGTTCCGGCGGGGTGGTGCCGTCACTCTGGGGCGGCTGGCCCTGCGGCATCTGCCCGTCCGAAGGCGTCATGCCATCCGGTCTCTGCCCGCCGCTGCCGCCGGGGCCTCCATTGCCGCCGAACTGGGGATCAGCTTCACCGGTCTTGGCCGTGGCGGTGACGGTGGACTGGACGCTGTAGCGTCCCTCCGCCGTCAGGGCTGGGCTGGAATAGAAGAGGAAGGCCGCGTCGCAGAGGGCGGTGCTGTCCAGCACACTCTTGCCGCTTTCGTCCGCAATGGAGAACGCCGCGCCCCCGGCGAGGGAAAGGCTGCTGTCCCGCCCGCCGCCGAAGGTGACGTAGGGCTGAGACGCGCTGATGGAAAAGCCCATGCCCGCGCTGCCGCCTGCGGCCAGCACCGTGCCGCCCGAAATCGTGATGCGCCCATCGGCATCCAGCGGCTGATTGTCGGCGGCGTTGGCGGTCCAGACCGAGATGTCGCCGCCCGTGATGGTCAGGGTGCCGTTGGAGTCAAAGCCGTCGCCCTCGGAGGAATAGGCTTTGATGGTGCCGCCGGAGATGTTCATCTCGAACGCATAGTCGCCAAGGTCGGAGTTGGCGGCGTTCAGGCAGTCGTCGGTGGAGGTGATGTCCATATTGCCGGAGTGTATGTTCAGGACGGCCCCCTCCAAGCCCTCACTGCAGCTGGAAACGGTGATGGCGGGGCCGGTGGTGCCCTCCGCACCGATGTTCAGTTCCATGTCGCAGTGGATGGCATCTTCCCCCGCCGCGATGGTCAGGTTTCCGCTTTCCACCTTGAGCCGTTGCTCCGCGTTGATGGCATCGTTCACCAGCGCCTCGATGTTCAGCGTCAGCTCCCGGATGGTCAGGCTGGCGTCCCGGTCATCCAGCGCGGTGCCGGATTTGATGCCGTTCTTGCCCAGTGCGTTCACGGTCAGCGCACCGCCGCCGCAGAGGACGACCTGCGAGCCGTCCTTGCACTTGACCACTGCCTTTTCGGCGTTCTCGTTGTCGGCGGCATTGTCCGGGTCGTTGGCCTCACTGTCGGTCAGAGTGTTTTCCGTCCCATCCACCACCGCGATGGTCACCCCGGTGGATTCGCCGCAGACGATGGGGGCGGTGTCGGCGCTGGTCAGGGTCAGGCCGTCCAGCAGCAGCACGACGTCCTCCGTCTGGGCTTCCACCTTCACCGAACCGTCCGCACAGTTGCCGGACAGGGCATAGACGCCCGCACCGCTCACCGAGAGAGCGGTCTCCTCCACGGCAAGACCCGCCGCGTCCTCCGGGCTGACCGTGATGCCGCCGTCTGAGAATTCCACCGTCACCACTTCATCCGGCGTGTAGGCGAGGCTCCCCGCCGCAAGGCGGTCCGATTTTGTCTTCCCCGTGCCGCCGCACGCCGCCAGACTGCCCGAAAGGGTCAGCGCGCCAAGCGCCTGCAAAAAGCTTCGCCGGGAAATTTTCGTGCTCTCTATCAAACAGGTCTTCATAACCAAGCCTCCCTCAAAAATGCAACGTGATTTAAGTGTGCTCATTCTACACCGCAACTATGGAAACTTCACGGGAAAGCTGTGAAAAAACGGGAGCATTTCCGTGAAAACGGGGGTGAAATCAGGTCCTCCCAAAAATGCCAAAACGCCCGCCGGGTTCGTCCCGGCGGGCGTTTTGGTCATGGAGAAACAAGAGAAAAAGCCCCGCCATCCGGCGGGGCTTTCGGCGGGCTCAATCGTCCGTTTTCAGCTCCATATCCAGCTCCGGCATCAGCTCGTTGCTGATGACCGTCAGCATCTGCTCCAGCTTGTCCACATCCTCGGCGGGGAAACGGTCCCGCACGCGCTCCACCACGGTGTGCAGGTAAGAGTAGCTGATGTTGTAATATTCGATATACTTCTTGGTCGGGCGGAGGTGGTATTCGCGCCGATCCTTGGTGGACTGGATCTTCTCCACATAGCCCTTCCGAACCAGACTGCCGATCTTATACGCCGCGTTCGGGGTGGAGATCTGCATCATGCGGGAAAACTCCGCGATGGTCGGCTCGCCCATCGCCATGATCCCCTCCATGCAGAAGGACTCTACCGTGGTCAGCGTGGCCTCGCGGGTGGCGAAGCGCTGAAACACGTTCTGGTAGAAGTGCAGCTTAAATTTAGTATAGACGTCATTGAATGCTTTTTCCAGCATGGTGCGGCTCCCTTCGATTCCCTCAATTTCTTTTAGTATATCATATTTTTGCCCGAACGCAAGCGAAAAAGTGCCCGCTGCGCAAAAAGGGGCTGTTGCAAATAACTCCCTCCGTCACGGCTTCGCCGTGCCAGCTCCCTCTCGGAGGGAGCCTTGGCGTAACGGCAAGCTGTGAAAGCCTCCCTCATTGAGGGAGGTGGCATCGCGTCAGCGATGACGGAAGGAGTTGTGCAACAGCCCCTTGCTGTTTATGGGAGAGTTACTTCATCAGCTTCTTGAGCTTGAGCCACGCGCCGAACACGTCGTACTTGGTAACGTAGCGGTCGGGGTCAAAGCGGGAAGCGTCGCTCTCGTCGGCGGGCTTCACAAGGCCGTTGTCGATGGCCCAGCGGGTCGCCTTCTGCAGCTCGATCTCCTCTGCGGGCACATCGCTGTACAGGCTCGGCAGAGCCGCTTCGGGCTTGCCCGCCGTCTCCCACAGCAGCACCACCAACTCACGCCGGTTGGCGGGCACGGCCACACCCTTCGGCAGGTTCAGCTGCAAGTAGCTGTCCACGCCAAGGCTCACGCCCTGCCACACCAAGATGCCAGCCGCTGCGCCGCCCACGGCCACCGTTGCCATGGTGCCCAGCGCCGACGGCCCATCGTCCTCGCCCGGCAGCTCGGAGGACCGGTACTGCGCCTCAATGGTGATGTCCGCTTCCGGCATCGTAAAGCTCATGTGAGGGTCGTGCAGCATCACGCTGGCCGTCAGCGTGTCCTTACCCTCCGGGAAGCGGATGCTCCACACGTCAAAGGTCATGCCCTCCGGCACTTCCGACTCGTCCACGTCCACCGTCAGCTTGGTGCCCTTCTCGGCCTTTACCTCTGTCTCGTTGTTGATCTTGCCGCCCTTGACGGTAACGGTGTAGGTCTTGGGCTGGTCGTCGGGGTTCGGGGTGGGATTCGGGTTAGGTTTGGTTTCCGGGTCCGGCGTTACGCCCTTGTTCAGCACGGCGTCTTCGTCCGACATGGTAAACCTGATTGTCGATGTTTTCAGCCCCGTTGCGCCTGTCGTTTCACCATTCACATTGTAGATGGACTGACTTGCTTCGACCGTTAGCTCCGTCTCGGCAAAGGCATAAACATTGCTCCAGCCATTCGCACGCGATACGCCATTGATCGATAGAATCTGTGCTCCCTCCAGCACGATCTTGTGAGCGCCGTTGATTCCTTTCAGAGCAGTTCCTTCATTGAAAATACCGCCGCTTATCACATCCGTTTCGCTGCGTTTTACGCCGCCAGCGAAAATGCCGCCTGTGATGGTACTATTATTTGAGTTTATCACCTCGCCCATGAACATGCCATTTTTAATCGTAGCGCTGTACGGCGTATCGCCGTTGTATACTTTGCCCTTGAAAGTGCCATTCTGAATGGTGCCTCTGTTGTCCACTTCTTCCGCAAACGTACCGCCAACGATCGTAGCATTCGTATTGTATTCGACAATGATACAGTTTACTGCCTCTAGGGTCCCCGTTTTGCCAATGGGGTCTGTATGAGCGAAATCATACTCCGTCGGTGCGTCAGGGCTCAAGTACAGAACATTTACTTCACTTCCGTCCTCTACACTGAAATACCACCAGCCGTCACCCACATAACGCCGCCCATTCTCCTTATACACATGGGTCAGGTCGGGCGTTCCATCAGCCTTCATGACAAGCTTCTTCTCGCAGTCCTCATAAACTGCGGTCAGAGTAACCGCCTTATTTGGCATCGGGAAGCGCAGAGTCGTGAGATTCTCGTCCATCAGGTCAATGACATTGCCAGACCGATCACGGAGCGTCACTGTTGTGTCTGTACCGGTTTCTGTTGCTTCCCAGCCCGCAAAATACTTTCCGGCCGGAGCGCTGGCCTTTACAGCGACATAAGTGCCCCACTCAACCATATTGCCGAAAGTATTTTCGAGTGTACCGCCAACTACATTCAACGGATAGCTCTTATAGACGGAGCACGCCTCAACCGTCAAATTATGATTCGGCATGGTCAGAGTATAAGTACCCTCTGTATCATCATTAGGCACAATTGCTTCAAATTCCTCCGGATCGGTAGACCACCTACTAAATACTTTTTTCGAATCATCGATCTGCGGTTTGATCTTAACGGTTACGCCTTCTTTATACTCACCAGTCGTCGCCGTCGAACCGTCATCCTTTACGATCACGGCATCGTTCAGCGTCAGCGTATGCTTTACCTCTCCCGGAGCGGGTGCACCGATTTGGTTCAGCACGATATCTCCATTGCCGCTCTGTACCGTAAACTGTTGGTAACCCTCGCCGTCTTTGTCCAACTTCAAGCCGCCATAATTCTCATTGCTGTTGACATCAGTGATCGTTGTATTATCGTCATCGCTGATTTTGATTTTCAACGTAGGCTCACCGACAACATACAACTGTGTGCCAAATACAACATACTCGCATCCATCCAGCCGCGCAACGACCTTCTCACCTCTGCTTGCTTTCAGTATACGAACTTTTTGTTCTCCGCTTGGCGAAAAATCAAATACAGCCTTTTTCATCGTGCCATAATTACGATATAGGATGCTCTTACTATCCTTTCGAACGACTGCATTTTCAATGGTTGCCCCCACACTATTTTCCAATTTCGAACAAGTCACAAAGGACACATTTTCCATCGTTTTATTGTTCGTCACTGAAGCAAGAGCAATGGAACAGTTTTTCACGGTTCCATTATTGGTCAGACTCGGATAATGTCCTTTGCCGTCGCCACCAAATCGCACTTTATCAATTATTCCGTTGTTGATGACTTTTCTTGTCAGAGCAATTGTTCCCTTAGCCGTTGCATTTTCGCCAATTTCCAAATCGCAGTTGAGATATGCACCTTCAATTGTTGTGCCCGCGCTGTTCAGCGTAAACTCTTTTGCACTCGCCGGGTTCAGCTTCAGCGTCGTGCCGTCATATTCCCAGCCGTTGCCATAGTAAATGGTCTTGCCGCCAACGGTTTTCTGCTTCGCATGTTCCTCACTGGTATCCGGCACACCACCCGCAAGAACCAATTCCGGGTCAGGTGTCACAGGCGTTGTGGATACCGTAAACATCAATGTTGTCCCGCTGATTTTGTCTGGGTTCAGGGTAAAGCTTCCATCCTGCTTCAGCGTTACACCATCCCCATTTGTAACACCACTGCCGTCTGCAACATCCCAGTTGGAAACGCCATCGCACGCTACTTTGAGCGTATCCGTGTCATTGGGTATCACATACACAGACTGACCCAAGTCGATTTCTTTTCCATCGGCGGCATAAAGAAACTTCGAAGTCGTACCTGTGGTCGTCAACGTATAAACATTCGCAATTGTTTCACTACCGGTAGGTATTGTTACAAACACGCCACCGGTGATCGCTGCACTAGCGGCCTTGTTTTGGACTTTTGCCTTAAACAAGCCACCCGTAATGCTTGCAGATATTCCTTCATCGCCGGAATCGCCATTCGTCACATTTTTCTCAAATACGCCGCCAGCGATTTTAGTATGATTGATTATACTCCCACGGTCACCGGTAAAGGTACCACCTATAATAATACCACGGTTGCTCACATCTGCAAAAGTTCCACCTGAAATCGTGCCGCCATTTGCGTCAGCACTGCCATTCCAAACCGTATTTTCGAATGTACCACCAGCCACTGTTGCCTCATCATAAATAATAACGCCGCAAGTGACCGGAGCCGAAAAAGTGTAAGTACCCTTTTTCAGCATCAGATTTGAGTCGTACTCCCAATTTTCGCCCTTCGCGCCGTCGTCGCCAACTGGCTCACCGTTGCTGTCGATTTGAATCGTGGTCACATCAGCCCCATTGGCGGCGTCGATGTTCTCCCCATTCTCCTCCGCCATCTCCGCAGTCCCTCCGCCGGGGGTCTGCGCAAGGGCGCTGACGGGGAACAGCGAGATCATCATGCTCAGCGCAAGAACAAGGCTGAGAATGCGCTTTTTCATAAAAGTACCTCCTCGTTTTCCGAAATTTTATCATTCTGCTATCAATATAACACATTTTGACGCATTTCGATAGAGAAGGCGTGCATTCTCAGCCTTGTATATTTCAATCTTTTCTTTTTATCGCGGATTTTCCGGGATCAGCGCTTGCGGGCCGCAAACTTGGCGCGGATGACGCTGAGGGCGATCAGCTCCAGCGCAATGGCCACAGCCAGCAGGACCAGCGAGGTGAAAAGGCTGGCGCTGGCGCCGAGGACGATCTGGCTCAGGCCGGTGATGACGTAGCAGACCGCCGAGATGGCGGCCACGGTGACGGCATAGGGCAGCTGGGTGGACACATGGTTCACATGGCTGCAATGGGCGCCCGCCGAGGCCATGATGGAGGTATCGGAGATGGGGGAGCAGTGGTCACCGCAGACCGCGCCGGACAGGCACGCCGCGATGGAGATGACCAGCATCTCGCCCTGTGGGAAGGCGTGGCAGACGATGGGGATCAGGATGGAGAAGGTGCCCCACGAAGTGCCAGTGGCAAAGGCGAGGAAGACCGCCACGAGGAAGATGATGGCGGGCAGCAGGTACTGCAGGGCCGCCGCCGAGCCGTTCAGCAGGTTCGCGACGTAGTATTTTGCGCCCAGCAGGTTGGTCATGCCGGAAAGGGTCCATGCCAGCGTGAGGATCAGCATGGGGCTGACCATGGCCTTGAAGCCCTCCGGAATGCAGGCCGCGAAATCTTGGAAGGTCATCACCTCGCGCACGCGGTAGAAGACGAAGGTGAACAGCAGGGCAATGCTGCTGCCCATCACGAGGCCCGCCGAGGCGTTGCAGTCCGAGAAGGCGGTGATGAAGTCCACGCCGGAGAAGAAGCCGCCGGTGTAGATCAGGCCGAAGATACAGGCCGCGATCAGCACCACCACCGGCAGGATCAGGTCGATGACATGGCCGCGGGTGTCGGTGCCGTCGTCCACATCGTCGCCGTAGGGGCGGTCGTCGGTGGTGAAGAGGTCGCCGTTCAGGGCGTTGTCTTCATTGAGCTTCATGGGGCCGTAGTCGGCGCCCGTGAGCACGAGGAAGAAGATCATCACCAGCGTCAGCAGAGCGTAATAATTGTACGGGATGGTGCGCAAAAACATCGTAAAGCCGTTGATCCCGGAGCCTTCCGGCACCGAGGAGGTGACCGCCGCCGCCCAACTGGACACCGGCGCGATGATGCAGACCGGGGCCGCCGTGGCGTCGATGAGGTAGGCCAGCTTGGCGCGGGAGACCTTCTGCCGGTCGGTGACCGGGCGCATGACCGAGCCGACGGTCAGGCAGTTGAAGTAGTCGTCCACGAAGATGACCACGCCCAGCACGAAGGTCGCCAGCTGCGCCCCGGCGCGGGTGTGGATGTGGGTGGACGCCCACCGCCCGAAGGCCGCGCTGCCGCCCGCCTTGTTCATCAGGGCCACGAGGATGCCCAGCATCACGAGGAAGACGAGGATGCCCACGTTGCTGGAGTCGGCCAGCTTCGCCACCATACCGCCCTCTTCATTAAAGAACAGGGTATTCAGCGCCAGCTCCAAGTTGCCGTTGGCGTAGAGCAGCGCACCCGTGGCGATGCCCACCAGCAGCGAGGTGTAGACCTCCTTGGTGTTCAGCGCCAGCACGATGGCCACCACCGGCGGCAGCAGACTCAGCGCCGTGCTGTACACCGCGCAAGTGTAGTTCGCCGGGTCCGTGATGGTGCCGGGCGTTGCCGCCGTGCACCACAGCAGCAGCCCGAACACCAGCACCACGCCGGCCCACGATAGATTCACTTTTTTCATAAAACGATTCCTCTTCTGATTTTTTGCCTCGGCGCGGGGCAGACTATCCCCAAGAAACACAAAGGGGGTGGCCGACGCGCCGGATTATAAAGCGCTGTACTTTGAGCTGTTCCGCGCCAGCGAACAGGCCGCCCGCATCCTGCTGGAAGCCCAGCAGAAAGCGGAGGAGCAGATTATGGAGGATGACCAGCCGCCGATGCGGCTCAGCCCTTCTTCGCCTGAGCCTTCGCCGCGAACTTCGCGTCGTTCACGATGAAGCGCTCGTGCACGCCACCGCCCACGGGGCCTTTTTCATCCTGCAGGGATACCTTAAACACCAGCTTGCGGCCTTCCACGGCGGTCAGCTCGCTCTCGCAGGTCACGGTCATGCCTACGGGGGTGGGGGCGGTGTGCTCCAGCTCCAGCTTGGTGCCCACGGAACCGCAGCCCTCGTCCAGCTCACCCGCCACGCTCATCCAGCAGGTCTTCTCGGCCAGCGCCACCAGCGCGGGCGTCGCGAAGACGTCCAACGTGCCGCTGCCCATGGTCTTTGCAGTGTTTTCGTTCGTCACGAGCTGGCTCTGCTCGCCCTTGATGCCAACAGTCAACATAAAAATACTTCCTTTCTTCAATCGCCGCACCGGCAAATACTTTCCAGTACCTTGATAGGATACCACACTTTCCGCGCCGATGCACCTGTTTTGGAGGGATTTCTGCAATTTTCCTCTTCCGCTTTTGCCCAAAACGCGCTATGATAGGGCCGAAAGGCGGTGTCCTCTATGAGCGACTTCTGGAAATCCTATGATATCACCGCGCTGGAATACGGCGAAGGCTACCAATGCTATCCTCTTTACGGCAAGATCCATCGAATTGAGCTGGCCCTTTCGCTGCTCTTTATCGTAGGGGTCGCGCTCTGGTACAAGCGCAGCGGGGCGAAGCTGCGCCGGAAGATCTTGGTCGGTGTCACAGGTCTGCTTTTACTGGACGAAGCTGCTCTGCTGCTGGGCATGGCCTTGACCGGCCAATGGAACTGGAGCTATCTGCCGCTCCATCTGTGCAGCATCAACGTCTTTGTCTGCCTTTACAACACCCTCTTCGACCAGAATTGGTGCAAAGAGGAGCTGTATGCCCTCTGCATTCCCGGCGCGGCGCTGGCGCTGCTCTGCCCAAGCTGGCTCGATGTACCCTCGTGGTGGACGCTCATCAATCTGCACTCCATCTCCATCCATGCCCTGCTGGTACTCTACCCGGTCCTCCTCGTCGTGGGCGGCTACCGCCCCAGCGTCCGCCGGGTGCCGCAGGTGCTGGCCTTTCTCTTCGGCTCCGCCCTGCCCATCTACTTTCTGAACAAACCCCTGTGCACGAACTTCTACTTCCTTAATAACCCCTACGGCAACGTCATCACCACGGCTTTCACCAACCTGCTGGGTGAAAAATACTATATTCTCGGCTTCCTGCCCGCCATTGCGGCGGCGCTGGCGCTGATGTATCTGCCGTGGGTGGCGGCCGCCCGCCGGAAGTGATATATCCAGATTTTGAACACGCGTTTTCCAAATCTCTCCCCGCTTTGAGACGCGGCGTTTTTGTTCTCCAAAACGCACCCTTTTTGCAGATTAAAAATGCAGTTTTCTTGCGTATTGCGGTAAAATTCAAGATTTTTGATTATGGGGCAAAAATCTTTGCAAAAGCCCTTGACAGGGGCTGTTCTGCGTGATACTATGAACACATGAACAGACATTCATATGAATCCACAGCGAAGGGAGATGCCGAGATGGCCGAAGCAAAAGACGCCCTGCCCGCAGCGCAGCCGCAAGCGGTCGCACTGCCGGACGACGAGGTGCTGTACGAGCTGGCCGACCTGTTCCGGGTGTTCGGCGACTCCACCCGCATCAAGATCCTGTATGCCCTGCACGACAATGAACTCTGTGTGCAGGACATCGCGAACGCGGTGCAGTTGAGCCAGTCCGCGGTGAGCCACCAGCTCCGGGTCCTCAAGGATACCAAGCTCGTGCGGTTCCGCCGGGACGGAAAAACCGTTTACTACGCACTGGACGATGACCATGTGCGCAGCATCCTCTCCTTGGGGATGGAACATATCGAGGAATCATTGAAAGGCAGGTACTACTTATGAAGAAGAACTACAAGATCGAAGTCGATTGCGCAAACTGTGCTCAGAAGATGGAAGATGCCGCCAACACCGTTGCCGGTGTGGCAAGCGCTACCGTCAGCTTTATGACCCAGAAGATGAAGGTCGAGTTCGCTGAGGGTGCGGACCCCCACGATACCATGGTCAACGTTCTGGCCGCCTGCAAGAAGGTCGAGGACGACTGCGAGATCTTTGATATCTGAAAATAAAAACCGGATGGAAACGGCTCCCCTGCGGGGGAGCCGTTTCCATCCCAGAGCATTTCTCTTGTGGAAAGAAAGTGCAGTTTTCAACAGTTTCCACCGGGTTTTCAACACGTTTTGCGGAAAATCTCAAAAACAAACGGGAAAAAGTCAGATTTCTCCGGGAAAACCTCGTGGAAAACACGGGGGAAAACGTGGAAAAAGTTCTTTTTCGGGGAAAACCTGTTGAAACCGCTCCCACCCCTACCCGACAAAAGGAGAATCCCTATGACCAAAAAACAGAAAAAGGTGCTGTATCAGATCATCGCATCGGTCGTCCTGATCGTGATCCTGCGGCTCCTGCCCGCTTTCCCCACACCGGTGGAGCTGGTGCTCTACCTGATCCCATACCTCGTAGTCGGCTGGGACGTCCTGCGCAAGGCACTTCTCGGCATCAAGAACCGCCAGCCCTTTGACGAGTGCTTCCTGATGGCCGTAGCCACCGTGGGCGCCTTCGCGCTGGGCGATTACGTTGAGGGCTGCGCCGTTATCCTCTTCTACCAGATCGGCGAGCTGTTCCAGAGCGTCGCCGTGGGCAAGAGCCGCCAGAGCATTTCCAGCCTGATGGACATCCGCCCCGACTACGCCAACATCGAGGACGAGGACGGCAAGCTGGAGCAGGTGGACCCCGATGATGTGGAAGTCGGCACCGTGATCGTGGTCCAGCCCGGCGAGCGCGTCCCCATCGACGGTGTCATCGTGGAGGGCACCTCGGCCCTGAACACCGCCGCCCTCACCGGCGAGAGCCTTCCCCGCGACGTCCAGAGCGGCGATGAGGTCATCAGCGGCTGTGTCAACATGACCGGTCTGCTGAAGGTCCGCACCACCAAGGAGTTCGGCGAATCCACCGTCTCCAAGATCCTCGACCTCGTGGAAAACTCCAGCATGAAGAAGGCTCGTACCGAGAACTTCATCACCCGCTTTGCCCGCGTCTACACCCCCGCTGTCTGCTACAGCGCACTGGCGCTGGCCTTCCTCCCGCCGGTGGTCCTGCTGCTGATGGGCCAGCCCGCCCGCTTCGGCGACTGGATCTACCGCGCCCTGACCTTCCTCGTCATCTCCTGCCCCTGCGCGCTGGTCATCTCCATCCCGCTGAGCTTCTTCGGCGGCATCGGCGGCGCTTCCGCCTGCGGCATCCTCGTCAAGGGGTCCACCTATCTGGAAGAGCTGGCCCGCACCGGTGTCGTGGTCTTTGATAAGACCGGCACCCTGACGCAGGGCACCTTCAAAGTAGTGGGCGTCCACCCTGAAAACGGCGTGACCGAAGCCGAACTGGTGGAAGCCGCCGCACTGGCCGAGAGCTGGTCCAAGCACCCCATCTCCCTGAGCATCAAGAACGCTTACGGCAAGGAGATCGACGCCAACCGCGTCACCGATGTGCAGGAGCTGGGCGGCCACGGCGTGACCGCGAAGGTGGACGGCAAGACCGTCGCCGCCGGCAACGCCCGCCTGATGGCAAAGCTGAATCTCTCCGCCCCCGAAGTCACCGAGCCGGGCACCATCGTCCATGTTGCCATTGAGGGCAAGTACGCCGGTTACCTCCTCATCGCTGACGTGGTCAAGCCCCACAGCGCACAGGCCATCAAGGGCCTGAAGGCGGCGGGCGTCCGCAAGACGGTCATGCTGACCGGCGACGCCGAGCCGGTGGCCAAGGCCGTTGCTTCCGACCTCGGTCTGGACGAGTACCACGCCGGTCTGCTGCCCGGCGACAAGGTGGACCAGATCGAAAAGCTCCTCGCCGCCAAGGGTCCGAAGGAAAACCTCGCCTTCGTGGGCGACGGCATCAACGATGCGCCCGTTCTGTCCCGTGCCGACATCGGCATCGCAATGGGTGCTCTCGGTTCGGACGCCGCCATCGAGGCCGCCGACATCGTCCTGATGGACGACGACCCGGCCAAGATCGCCCTCGCCATGAGCATCGCCCGCCGCACCCTCTGCATCGTATACGAGAACATCGTCTTTGCGCTGGCCATCAAGTTCGCGTGCCTCGTCCTCGGCGCACTGGGTCTGGCAAGCATGTGGACCGCCATCTTCGCCGATGTCGGCGTCATGGTGCTGGCCGTCCTCAACGCCACCCGCGCCCTCTACACCAAGGACCTCGCCCGCAGGAACGAGCGATGACCCCGTAACCATTCAAACGCCCTAGGACTTCCCCGCTTCGGCGGCTGTCCTAGGGCGTTTTTGCGGAAAAGAATCTTTTTCCGGAAAAATGTTGCAATGTCCGCAGATTCTGCTATACTACTACTAAACTAGGGGGGTAGTGTATATGAAAGATTCCGAGATCGCATCGCAGCCCACCGGCACCGTGCTCCGGGCGCTGAAAGCAGCCGCCCCCCAGACGGTGCCGGTGTTTGCCGGGTATCTTGTGCTGGGCATAGGGTACGGCATTTACGTGCAGTCGCTGGGGCTGCCGGTCTGGATGCCCATGCTGATGGGCACCGTCGTCTACGGCGGCTCGCTGGAGTTCGTGCTGGCAAGCCTTTTGCTGGGGGCTTTTTCACCGCTGTCAGCCTTCCTGATGGCCTTGATGATCCAAGCGCGGCATCTGTTCTACGGCCTTGCCATGCTGGAGCGGTACAAGGGCTACGGGCTGCGCAGCTTTTATATGATCTACGCCATGAGCGACGAGACCTTCTCCATCACCTGCTCCGCCGAACCGCCGGAAGGGGTGGACCGGGGCTGGTTCATGTTCTTCATCACCCTGCTGGACCAGATCTACTGGGTCGCCAGCGCGGGGCTCGGCGCGGTGGTGGGCTCGGTCCTGCCCTTCAGCACCGAGGGTGTGGACTTCGTGATGACAGCCATGTTCGTCGTCATCTTCCTGAACCAGTGGGAGAAGGAAAAGCAGCACATCAGCGCCCTCATCGGCATTCTGGTGCCGCTGGTCTGCCTTGTGGTGTTTGGCTCCGGCAGCTTTCTTCTGCCCGCTATGGCGTGCATTTTGGTGCTTCTTCTGGCGCTGCGCAAGCCCATTGAGAAGGCTGAAGCCGCCCACGGCAAAACGGAGGTGCACTCATGACCACACTGCAAATGGGCATCACCATCGCGATGTGCACGGCGGCCACCATGCTCACCCGCTTTCTGCCCTTTCTGATCTTCTCGTCCAAGGACCAGCAGCCGCCGGAGGTGGTGCGGTATCTGGGCCGCGTCCTGCCCGCCGCCATCTTCGGGATGCTCATCGTCTACTGCCTGAAGGGCGTGACCCCCTTCGCGGGGAGCCATGGCATCCCGGAGGCCATCGCCATTGCGGCGACCATCGCGCTCCACAAGTGGAAGCACCAGACCCTCGCCTCCATTGCGGGGGGCACGGTCTGCTATGTGCTGCTGGTGCAGCTGGTGTTCTGATACGCAAAGAGGGGCTGTGATTACAGCACGATGAAGGTGCAGGTGGCTGCGGGCAGAGTCAGTTCCCCAGCCTTGGCCGCCACGGGAGCCATCTCCGGCAGAGCGTTGCCCTCGCCCAGCACCAGAGCCTTGCCGTTGCAGAGCATGGTCTCGGCACGGAGGGTCTCGGCGGAGAGCTGATACACCTCGGCGTCCTTCGGCAGGGCGACGGTAGTGGTGTCGGTCCGGCTGTTGTTGATGACGAGATACGCCTTGCCGGGCTTGCCGTCAGCGCGGGAATGAGCGTAGACGTGGGCACCCTCCCGGATGGGTTCGGCAGTGTCGTAAGCAGTGTTGCCCATAAGGCGGTGCCACAGCAGCACGGCGAAGTAGTTGGGGCGGGGGTCGAAGCTGCCGTGGCTCAGGAAACCATAATCGCTGGATGCCAGCGTGTTGTGGAAGATGATGCCCTTGGTCACGGTACAGAATGCCCCCAGCTCGTTGAGGGTACGGAAAACATCCAGATAGGTGGAAGCCCATGTGGTGCCGCCGCCCCCTGCATCGCCGGATTCCGTGACCCAGATCTCACCGCCGGGGCAGTAGATGTCCCGCTTCTCGGTGTGGTACTGGATCATGCTTCGGGCAACGTCCAGATAATCCTCGCTGGTGGCCCGGTCCGGCAGCCAGTAGGAGTTGGGCATCATGGCTCTCAGCCGCTCGGCTACGCCGTTGTAATAATGGTAGCTGTACACGTCCAGCTTTTCCTGCATCCCCTTCAGCAGAACTTCCAGCGGCACATTCTTCAAAAAGCTGTTGCTGTCCCCGGCCGACTCGTAAGCGGGGTCGCTGTTGGAGGTGCCCTCCGAAGTGCTGGTACCCACGAAAAGGCAGTCGGGGTAATTTTCCCGCAGCCAGCGGGCAAAGATATCCTGATTTTTAGCATACAGCTCCGGGGTGTAGCCCTTGGGGCAGCCGGACATTTCCAGCAGGTTGGGCTCGTTGACGAACTCCACCGCGTCAATGGGCTTGCCGTACTCTTTGCTCAGGGCAAAGATCTGCTGGGCCTGACTGGGGTTCCACGGCTCGTCCGCGTGGTGCAGACCCTCGCAGTCGGCCACGGAGATCAGCAGCTTTGCGCCCATCGCCTTGCAGAAGTCCAGCACTCCCACCCACTGCTGGCGGTTCAGGACAGCGCCGTAGCCCTCCGGCACCTTGCCGCCGGTATGGCCGTCGAAATCGTAGTAGGTCTTGGTGGCCCAACTGCCGGAGACCCGGACCCACGAGGGGCCGATCTCTTTGGCCAGCGTCCGCAGCTTCTCATCGTAGAGGTCGATGGGGTCATAATACTGCATCAGCCCGCCCTCGGCGAAGATATTGGCGTTGAGGCCGCCCTTCATTTCAAAGGGCTCCGTGCCTGCGATCTGTTCCGGGGTGTAGGCTTTCCAGAAGGTGCCGCCGGTGACTTCCGCCATCTCGACGTTGTAAGATACCAGCCGCTCATTGCCAACGTGCAGCTCACGCAGGGCTTCGGGGTCCAGCTTCACGAATTGTGCCATAGTGATTCTCCTTTTCATTTTTTCTGAATCCAGAATAGCACAGCCCTTGAACCTTCCATGAGGAAGATTTCGTGGAAAAATCGTATTATTTAGTGATAAAATGTATCAAAGTTGATCTGCCGATAGAACCGCTGCTGAAGCTGGTCGAAGCTGTCGCAGTTCTGGGCCAGCAGCCACATCACCTTGGTGACGACGGCTTCAATGGTCATATCGTGGGCTTCGAGGAAGCGGAAGCGGTTCTTGACCCGCTTGCCGACCTCGTAAATGCCCACGTCGCTGCCCTCGTAGGTGACTTGGGTGGTCAAGATCAGAATTTTGCGGGTCTTGTCGTAGTCGCCCAGACCCTCGGCAAAGGCGTCCATCAGCCGCTGGGGGATGCCGCCGACGCCAAAACTTTCCACAATAACGCAGTCGTATTGTTCAAAGATGGCCGGGATGAGTTCCGGGCCGAGGCCGGGCGTCAGCTTGAGCAGGAAGACCTTCGGGTTCAGGGCGCGGCCAAACTCCACCGGGCCGGTGGGCCACGGCGAGGGGACATAGCGCACCAGCCGGTCGCCCTGCACCAGCGCCAGCTCCGGGAAGTTGACCGACGCAAAGGCATCGTAGCTGATGGTCTTGTTCTTCTTGGCGCGGGTGCCCGCGATGACATGGCCGCCGAACACCACCATCACACCCCGGCTGCCTTGGTCGAGGGCGCAGATGACGCTGTCGCGCAGGTTCTTTTTGGCGTCGGTGATCTCGTTGGAGATGGGCTGCTGGGCACCGGTCAGGATGATGGGCTTGTCCGCGTTCTGGATGAGGTAGGACAGCGCCGCCGCCGAGTAGGCCAGCGTATCGGTGCCGTGGCAGATGATGAAGCCATCGTAGAGGGCGTAATTTTCCTGCACGGCCTTTGCCATCATCAGCCAGTGCTCCGGGCCGAGGTCGGTGCTGTCGATGCTGCACAGCGCCAGCGTTTCGGGGCAGCACAGCTCGTTGAGCTCCGGCAGATGGGCCAGCAGTTCCTCGCTGGTCAGGACGGGCTTGAGCCCCTGTGCGGTGCGCACGCTGGCGATGGTGCCGCCGGTGGTGATAAAAAGCAGACGCTGCTTGGTCATAAATTTCGATACCTCCACGATCCAATTCAAATCAACTCAGTATAACACACTCCGCCCCGGATGAAAAGTGGGCCGTTTTGGAACTTGGTCACAGATTTTTGCGGGAAAAGGTGTATACTAGAGGAAAAAAGGGGGAGCTATCCATGCCGAACATCGTTATCATCGGTTCCGGCCCGGCGGGGGTGTCGGCGGCGCTGTACGCCGCCCGCGCAGGGGTCGAGACGACCGTTCTCACCAAGGGGTCCGGTGCGCTGGACCGTGCCGAACTCATCCAGAATTACTACGGCTTTGCCGAACCCATCTCCGGGGCCGAACTGGAGCGCCGGGGCATCGAAGGGGCAAAAGCGCTGGGGGTGCAGTTCGTGACCACCGAAGCCGTGGGCCTGACCTACATGGATAAGCTCACCGTAGAGACGCTGGCGGGGGATTTCCCCGCCGACGCCGTCATCCTCGCCACCGGAGCCTCCCGCGCCGCCCCGCACATCCCCGGCCTTGCGGGGCTGGAAGGCCATGGCGTGAGCTACTGCGCCACCTGCGACGCTTTCTTCTACCGTGGCAGAGATGTGGCCGTGCTGGGCAGCGGCGAGTACGCCCTGCACGAGGTGCAGGCTCTGCTGCCCGTGGTAAAGAGCGTCACCCTGCTGACCAACGGCTCCCCGCTGACGGCATCCTTCCCGCCGGAGGTGACGGTCTGCCCCGAAAAGGTGAACGCCATCCTCGGCGAAGGGCGGGTCAGCGGCGTAGAACTGAACGGTGGCAAGACCGTGGCGCTTTCCGGCGTTTTCGTGGCGCTGGGCGTTGCGGGCAGCACCGCGCTGGCCCGCAAGCTGGGGGCCGAGGTGGACGGGAACCGCATCCTCGTGGACGAACACATGCAGACCACCCTGCCCGGCCTTTACGCCGCTGGGGACTGCACCGGCGGGCTGCTCCAAGTGGCCAAGGCCGTTTATGAAGGGGCGCTGGCCGGCACGGAAGCCGCCAAGGCCCTGCGGAAAGGATAACATCATGTCGGAAGTGCAACCATCTGCCGTCAACCGGAATTGCCTTGCGTGCGCGTTCCCATTCTGGGGCCAGCTCACCCCCGCCGAGCAGGAGCAGCTCTGCCGCTTCACCCGGCCCGTGAAATACCGGAAAGGGGAACGGGTCCACAGCCCGGTGGAAAACTGCGTGGGCATCCTGTTGCTGCGGTCGGGCCAGCTGCGGGCCTACCTGCTCTCCGAGGACGGCCGCGATATCACGCTCTACCGCCTGTTTCAGGGCGAAGTCTGCATTTTGTCAGCCTCCTGCGTCATGGACTCGGTGAACTTTGACCTTTACATCGACGCCGAGGAGGACACCGAGGCCTACTGCATCGGCGCGGGCGTCTTCCGCCAGCTGATGCAGCAGAATGTCTACGTCCGCTGCTACGCCTACCAGATGACCGCCGAACGCTTTTCCGACACCATGTGGACGATGCAGCAGATCCTCTTCATGAGCGCCGACCGGCGGCTGGCCATCTTCCTGACTGACGAGCTGGCCAAGACCGGCGGGGCCGACCTCCACATGACCCACGACCAGATCGCCCGCTATATGGGTTCCGCCCGCGAGGTCGTCAGCCGTCTGCTGAAGTATTTCGCCGGGGAGGGCCTCGTCCGCCTCTACCGCGGCGGGGTGGAGGTGCTGGATAAGGAGCGGCTGAAACAGATCGCCCACGGCGCATAAAAAAGGAGCGCATCATCAAGCGATGGTGCGCTCCTTTTTCGATCTTTTCTCAGCTCTTGCAGCCGGATTCCTCTTCCACGCCGGTGAAATCGGAAGCCTCGGCGATCTTGGTCACGTCGAACTTGCCGTTCTCGTCCTTAGGGGCAACGGCGGGGCCGGCCTCCACAGGGTTCACGGACACTTCGTCGGCTGCGGGCTTCTCTTCGGCCGCTTCCGGCTCTGCGGTGGCCTCAGCCTTCTCGGCCTTGGCTGCTTCCACGGTAGGTGCAGCTTCCGGGGCTTCAGGCTCCGGGGGCTGCCCATCCTCTTTTGCAAAGGCAGGGGGCCATGCAGCACCCGGCTCCGCGGGGGTGTGCTCCGCTTTCGCCTCGCCCTCGGCGTAGGCCTCGGCGGTCTTGGCGGCCTCTTCGGGGTCCTTTTCCGCGTCTTCGGGGAACTCCACCTCTTCCACGTGGAGCGAGCCCTTATCGTTCAGCACCTTGTCCAGTGCCACGATGGCGACGCTGGTGACGGCGACGGCAGCAGCCGCGCCCAGAACACGAAACAACGTTTTCATGGTGAGATCCTCCTTAGATGTGTGTTGGTCAAGAGAATGTTACGACATCGTTCAGCGGCTTTTCGGCGGGTTCCACCGAGATGGCGGTCAGCACCGGGCCCTTGCCGCGGTAGATGTTGTGGAACTTGTAATTGACCTTGGCGGTCACGGTGACCCATGCACGCTGCTCCAGCGCCTTATAGCCGTCGTAGGAGCAGGGGAAACCGACGAACTGGATGTCCTGCACGCAGCAGGTCATGGCGAAGCGGCCGGGCACGAAGCTGTTCTTGCCCGCGCGGTTGGTCTGGCAGACCTGCGCGAGGAACTTGACGGTCTTGCCCGCGTACTTCTGGGGCTCGTCCTGACAATCCATATACCAGATGCCGAAATCGTCATCGCCGATCTCCACCACAGGCTTGTTCAGGTCGAAGGGGAGCGGGTCGGGGATGTCGTCGTAGGCTACGCTGCCGTCGGCGAACTCATAGGCGATATCGCACTTGCGGGATGCCTGACGCACCAGCTTGTGCAGCTCCTGCCGGGCGGCGTCGTTGTTGACGGCCTCGGCGCGGTTGAAGACGATCAGCTCGCTGCGGGCGATCTTGTCCAGCAGCAGGGAGCGCATCGAGTTGTCGCGGGCGTAAGTCAGGGCCGTGGTGCCGTCCGCCGTGGCGATGCACTGGTAGACGATCCAGTTTTCGGGCAGGTTGTTCGCCAGATCCTGCAGCAGCCACATGCCGTTGTACTCGATGACCACGCGGCCCGCGTCGGCCTCCTTGGCCAGCTTGGCAAGGTTCTGGGGGTTCAGCTCGGCCTTGTCCTCCATGTTGTAGAGGGTCACGCCGGGGAAGGCGAACTTCTTCTGGTTATACTCTTCTTCGCCCTCTTCGCAGACCAGCAGCAGAGTCTTGTCGCCGGAGTCAAAGTTGGGGTCTTCAAACGTTTCCTGAATGAACTTGGTCTTGCCGCTTTCGAGGAAGCCGACAAACAGGTAAACGGGGATCTCATTTGCCATAGTGATCTTTCTCCTCTTTCCGGGATCAGCAGCCGAACAGGCCCGCAATGGCCTTTTCGTCCAGCTTGGAGCCGATGACGACCAGCTTGCCGCCCACATCGGCACCGCGGGAGCGGACCTCCCACTCGCCGGGCACATAGTCGAACTCCAGCCAGCCGTCGGCGCCACCGTCCACGATGCCCTTGGAACGCAGGATCATGCCGTACTTGCCGGAATCCAGCTCCGTGAGGGCGTGCTCGATATCCGCCTTGGCGATCTTCTTGGCGGTCTCGACGCCCCAGCTCGTGAAGACCTCGTCGGCGTCGTGGCCGTCGTGGTGATGATGGTGGTGATGGCCGCAGCAGCAGTGGCCGTCCTCATCATGATGATGCTCGTGCTCGTCGTCCTCGTCATCATGGTCGTGGTGGTGATGCTCATGCTCATCATCATCGTCGTCGTGATCGTGATGGTGGTGGCAGCAGCAGTGGTCATCCTCATCCTCGTGGTCGTGATGATGGTGATCCTCGTGGTCGTCCTCGTCATCATCGTCGTCATCATCGTCGTGGTGATGGTGGCCGCAGCTGCACACGCCGTTCTCATCGTAGTGATGGTGATGATGCTCGTGTTCTTCTTCCTCGTCCTCGTGGGCGTGCTCCTCGTTGGCCTTGGCAGCCATGGCGATCAGCTCTGCCTTGAAGTCGTCCTTGGTGGACATGGCGTTCAGGATCTGCTCACCGGTCAGGGCATCCCATGCGGTCGTAACGATGGTCGCAGTGGGGTTCTTCTCGCGCAGCATGGCGACAGCGGCAGCGATCTTCTCCTCGCTGGCGGTCTGGGTGCGGCTGAGGATGATGCAGCTTGCGTGGCTGATCTGGTCATCGTAGAACTCACCGAAGTTCTTCATATACATCTTGACCTTGTTCACGTCGGCCACGGTAACGAAGCTGTTCAGCTGAACATCCAGATGCTCCGCCACACCCTCGACGGCGCGGGTCACGTCGCTCAGCTTGCCGACGCCCGACGGCTCGATCACGATGCGATCCGGGTGGTACTGCTCCACCACCTGCTGCAGGGCAGCGCGGAAGTCGCCCACCAGCGAGCAGCAGATACAGCCTGCATTCAGCTCGTTGATCTGGATGCCGGACTCCTTCAAAAAGCCGCCGTCGATGCCGATCTCGCCGAACTCGTTCTCGATCAGAACGACCTTCTGGCCCGCAAAGGACTCTTTGATGAGCTTTTTGATGAGGGTCGTCTTACCGGCACCAAGGAAGCCGGAGAAAATATCAATTTTGGTCATAATGCTGTTGCCTCTTTCTTTTTCCAAAGCCCCCGCAAGGGGCCGTCAAGCAATCCGAGCCGCAGAGTGCTGGCTCAAAAATCCTTATATTCCTATTATAACAAGGCTGTCAATGGGAAAACGCCTTTTTTCATGAGAAAATTGTAACTTTTTTGCATCTCCTTCCCCAAATCTGCTATGCTGAAATCAAATTTTGGATCGGAGGCCGCCATGACAACCCTTCTTCTCCTGCGCCATTCCTCCCCGGAAGTTTCGGAACTGACGGGCTACTCTGCACAAAGCATCCATCGATGGTGCAATCAGAAGATCCTTGTGGGTTTCAAAATCCGTGGCACACTGGCGATCCCACGGCTTGCCACTGCTATGAAGGCCTTTTGAATTGCAAAATGATTTTTCAGTTGCTATACTGGGCTTATCAAAGTTTTTTCGGGAGGATGCCGCAGTGACCGCACAGACAATGCAAATCGGGAACAGACCTTGCCGTATTTACGGCGAAGCCCATGCAGAATACCTACTGCTCCAAATGACCGGTGAACACGAGCTGCAAAGCATGGAAAGTGAGGTTACCGCTATTGCACAGAGTGCGCACCACTTTCTGTTTGCAGCTATTCCAGTGGAAAGCTGGAACGATGCACTTTCTCCGTGGGAAGCCCCTGCTGTGTGGGGAAAGCAGGGTTTCGGTGGCAATGCCGGGGAGACATTGTGCCTCCTGACAGAGCAGGTCATTCCGTCACTGAAACAACAGTTTGATTTCCCGGAAAACGTCAAAATCATTCTGGGCGGCTATTCGCTGGCGGGATTGTTTGCTCTGTGGGCCTCCACCCAGACTGATCTGTTCTACGGTATCGCTGCCGCCTCGCCCTCTGTTTGGTTTCCGGGCTGGATGGAGTTTGAACAGCAGCATCCGATACAGGCACAGCACATTTATCTGAGCCTTGGCGACAAGGAAGAGCGCACGAAAAACGCTGTCATGGCTGCGGTGGGGGATAATATCCGCACCCTGCACAGCCGACTTGCAGAGCGTGGCACAGACTGCACGCTTGAATGGAACAGCGGCGGGCACTTTAAGGACGCTGATTTGCGTACCGCGAAAGCCTTTCGGTGGACGATAGAGGAACACACATGACCATTTTGATTGATGCAGACCGCCGCCCTGTTCTCATCCGCACCATCTTGCCGCAAAAAAGGCACCAGCCTGAGCCGGTGCCTTTTGTTGGCGGAGATGGTGGGCATTCTCCCGCGGGCTAAGCAACAGCCCGCTGGGCTGATTGCTTGCGGTCTGCGGACCGCCGCCCTGTTCTCATCCACACCATCTTAGCCGCAAAAAAGGCACCAGCCTGAGCTGGTGCCTTTTGTTGGCGGAGATGGTGGGATTCGAACCCACGTGCCCGATTAAGGACAAAACGATTTCGAGTCTTTAAAATTGTTGGATGAAGCTGGTCCCGCGCGGCTGTCATTGGCAGCTGAGGGCATTTTTGTAACCTCCCAAAAGGCACGTCACACCGCAATTTGCAGGCAAAATTCGGCCACTTTTTGCGAAATGACGTTAGAAAAAGCCTTTTTCACACGGGGCGTCAACGGCTGCATTTCAGGTGTAGTTGTGTTAGATGTCCGTTAGAATTATGCAGTGCTGCCGTTGCTGTGCCAGCTCACAGCAGGCTTCCCTGTCTGAACGCAGCGTTTCCCGAAAGCCGGGAAATGCTGCGTTTTCTCTTGCCCGCTTCGGGCTGAAAGGGAAGCCGCTATGTCAACATTCCGCGTCAATAAAAATGTCAACTACACCGTTATGAGCAACCACCACCTGCAGGATAAGAGACTGTCCCTGAAAGCCAAGGGGCTGCTGTCCTATATGCTCTCCCTGCCGGACGATTGGGATTACAGCCTGAAAGGGCTGACAACCGGGTGCAGGGATGGCATCGACAGTGTGAGAAGTGCGGTTCACGAACTGGAAGATGGCGGGTATCTGTGTCGGAGCAAAGTCCGTGATGCCCGTGGCCGCATTATTGACTACAACTATGAAGTCTTTGAACTGCCACAGAAAGAACGGATTGAAAAACGCCCTGCTCCAGTGCCAAATTCACCATCATCGGAAAATCCAATATCGGGTTTTCCAACGTTGGAGAATCCAACACAACAAAATACTAATAAACAAAATACTAAAAGACAAAGTACTAATCTATCAGGGCAGACGGACGAATCTGCGGATTTTGACCAGATGGAAGCACAGGTGCGAGAGGAGTTTCGGGAACGGCTGGAGATCGACACCCTTGCCCAGCGATACGATCCCGACAAGCTGGAGGAGTTGCTGGACAACATTGTGGAGATGTACTGCTGTCCACGACAGACCCAGTACATCGGCAAGCAGCCGCAGACCACCAAAGCCATCCGGCTGCGGCTGGACAAGCTGACCAGCCAGCACGTTGAGTACATCTTCGATGTGATGTCCAACACCACCCAGCCCATCAAGAACATCATGGCCTATCTGCGCACCACCATCCTGAACGCACCCACCACGATAGAGCACTACTATCAGGCGCAGGGCACCTGGCTGACCGCGCAGAGCCGGAAGAAGTGAACACCGTTTTCCACAAAGGCCACAGCACACGTTGAAAATGCAAAGGAGAATTTCCATGAAAAGTACGAATGCCGTCCGCACCGAGATCCATTACGCCCATGTCGGGGAGTATCAACTGCCACTGCTCACCATGCCGCAGACCGATGATTCCGAACCGCTGGGCAAATATGGCCGGATGCGGCTGGCCTATCTCAAGAATCAGCGTCCTGTGCTGTACAACCGGATGCTGCTGAACGGTACGCTCTGGCCGCATTTGCAGGATGTCCAGAAAACGGCCTGCGCGTGGCTAGAGCGCACGATGAACACTCTGTTAGACAAGTACCCCGCGCCGGACAAAGAGCGCGCACAGCTTCTCTGGGTGGCGCACATGAACGGGCTGAAAGCGCAGGCTGAAGAGGTAGTGGTGAGGGAAGTCGTGTATGCAGAATGATTCCTGATAGCATCCGAACGGTATCAAAAGCCGACATTTTTGATTTTATTCTTGATTTTTGCGGAATATTTGCAAATTTCAAAATCAAAATTTGACTTTTCGCCCAGAATAGAGTACACTGGATTCAGAAAATCATCTGGGAGGAATCGCGATGCTGCTTCAATTTTCAGTCACCAACCACCGCTCCATCAAGGACACGGCTATTATCAGCTTGAAAGCATCTACGGATAAAAGTCTGTCTGATTGCCTGATTTCGCCAGACGAGAAGAAACAGCTTGTGCCTGTGCTGGCACTGTATGGCGCAAATGCAGCCGGGAAGAGCAATGTTCTCCATGCTCTCCTGCTCATGCGGGAAATGGTCTGTGGCCGATATGCCAAGCTGCTGAAAGGTGAGTCCCTTCCGCAGGAGCCGTTTGCTTTCACTGACCAGCCCACACAGCCGACCAGCTTTGAAGCCATCTATTTTTATGGCGGCATCAAGTATGCCTATGGGTTCTCGTTTGACAAGTCCAAAGTCCTGACCGAATATCTCTATCACTGGCCGAATGGCCGGGAAGCCTTGATTTTTTCCAGAGAGGGAAATGGCTACCAATTTCGTGAAAACATCCAAGAACAGCTTACGCTTTCTGGACGAACTGCTGAAAATCGCCTTTATCTGTCCAGCTCGAACGAGTGGAACTGCCCCCAGACTGAAAAGGCATATCTGTGGTTCTTTGAAAAACTGACAGGCTTTATGGGAACGGAAATGCGACTGGACGCAACTTTGTCTGCCATCCGGCAGGGCGGCTCTGAAAAGAGCCGTATCCTGCATGAAATGCTGTATGCAGACCTCGGTATCAAGGACATCCGCATTACAGGCTCCAAGGAAGAGCCTATCATCTCCGCACTGCACATTCTCGATGCCGAAGATGGCGCTTCTGAGGGGTTCTGGCTCCCGTTGGGTCAGGAATCTGTTGGGACACAGCGTTTCTTCTCTCGCATCGGTATGTGGCTTGTGGCTTTGGAATCCGGCTCTGTTTTGGTAGTAGACGAGATAGAATCCAGTATGCACCCGCTGCTGACAAGGCATCTGATCGAGATGGTGCAGGATGACGCTATCAATACAAACCATGCACAACTCATCTTTACAACACACGATACCGGACTTCTCGACCTGACGTTGCTGCGGCGCGATCAGATCTGGTTTGCAGAGAAGAACGAAAAGACCATGCAGACCGATATTTATGCCCTGACCGAGTTTTCTCCCCGGAAAGGTGAGAACATCGCCAAAGGCTATCTGCAAGGCCGGTATGGGGCGATCCCATTCATTGGAGGGAATGCAGTATGGGCAGAATAAAAGAACTCAGCCGCAAACCTGCCCGAACCAGAAAGCGAAATCCTGTCGTATACCTCATCTGCGAAGGCAGTGAAACCGAGATTCGGTATTTCAAGCGTTTCCGAAGTCGGGGCTGTAACATCGACATCATCCCGATTTCTTCTCAGTATAAATCTGCCGACAGGCTTGTGCAGAAAGCCAAAGCCACTATGGGCAACAATCCCTACTATCCCGATGAAGGCGATTCCATCTGGTGCGTCTTTGACCGTGACGATAATTCTAACGAGGTACTTCTGCGCGCCAAACAGTCCGCTCAAAAGGAAGGCTATCATTTGGCCTACTCCAATCCATCCTTTGAGCTGTGGTTCCTACTACATTTTGTAAATCAGCAGACAGAGGTTGAAGATTGCCAAGCATTGATTCGATTGCTAAAACAGCCGGGCAGACTTCCTGATTATGAGAAAAACAAGGATTACTTTGACGTTTTGAAGCCTTTGAAATCCACTGCAATCCAGCGGGCAAAAGCACGGGCTGAACAAGTCCGGAATCAAGACACAGAGCTGATATCTCGACAAAGCAATCCACTAACAACCGTTTGGGAGCTTGTCGAATACCTGAACTCCAAAGTTTGAGAGGTGTCTTTATGGCTTACCTGAAATTGATGCTGGATGAAAAGGAAATCGCTCATTTGAGCGAAGATGGGCAGTATCTCTGCGCCAATGAGGGGGTGCCACAGTACGACCTGCCCTTGAACCTCTTTATCGGCAGCAGCCACAAAGTCCCACTGGTCGATGTGGTCGTCTGGGCAAAGAAGCGCATCTTCCCCCGAAACCGGATGGACTGCAAGGAGATTCTGGAGATGATGGGCCTGCCAGACTACAATGCGTGGGAAATCGTCAAGCGCACCAATGCCTGCTTGATGGAGGACCCTTTCTGGCTGCGTTTCAGCGAAGCTGAGACTTTTGAGGATACCACCCGCGGCAGGGAAAGAAGGATCATGGCCGAATATCAGAAGTCAGCTGATACCAACTAGTATCAATACTAGGGCTCAATCCATCGACCCCTCACTTTAAGGCGGCATTGCTGCCGTATATACTGGTTCTTCTCGAATGTCCAGCTTTTTTAGAGCAGAATCCCTTAATCGCTTTGCTTTTCCCTTAAAATGCAGCCGATTTTAAGGGAAAGCATAATTGAGTAAGGTTTGAAGCAGTCCTATTTATATAATTTTTTTGTTGGTTGTTAATATATTGATACCAATTAGTATCAATAGGTATCAGCCAATGGATACAATAAGACCCACAGATTGGAATGAGCCTCCAATCTGTGGGTCTTATTCATTTAAGTTCCGTCATCATCGTTTGGGTCAGGAACTTCTACCCACTCTGAAAGTTCTTCGCAGTAGTCCGCATATTTTCCGCCTTCGGTGGTCCTGATAACGCGCCGCACGTAGTCCTTGCCGCCATCTACGCAACAGAGACCACAGCTGCACTTCTCCAAATCGTAATGGCTTTTGCTTTCGATGACGTCTCCACAGCGTTTGCAACGGATTTTGTTCGATATAATAATTCGCATCTTTCTGTTTCCCAATTTACAGATGTGCATCCGAGCATTTACTTTTGTAATATTTCTTTTAGCTTTTTCTCAGTACATCCAATGCATAGAATCTGTTGTGACTTAACTTTTTTATCTGAATAAATACTTGTGTTATCCGTTCAATCAATATTGGACTTTTTATTTCTATGATATGATTTCTTAGCCACACGTCGTCCTTTCCTTCTTGTTCCCAAAACGTTCCTATCGGAACACCTGCATCCTGTGCGAGTCTCGTCAGGTTATTAAATATATCCTCGTTGTCTTTGATTTCACTAAATCCAAATAGGCGATGAGCATTGTGAAGCAGATCTTTAAAACCAATGATTTCGTGTGCACCTTGATACAATATTTCCAACGTTGGTTGAGTCTCATGGTGATTCCATATCAAATCTTGATACTTATCGATTATAGACTTAACACTATTATCCTGCCCTGTGAAGTCTCTATACAATTTTTCAAATTCAACACTGGCCGCTTTAACCTCTTCCGTTGACCATTCTCCATCTTCAGCTTCTGATATTTTATCCTCAATGTTTTCCAATAAATTCATCCGTGAAATATCCGCAACATTTGAACCAAGCGATTTTAAAATTTTCAACATCAATCTCATGTCGCAAATATTGTCATTTGCCATTAAATTCAGAAGGCAATCCGCTGTTTCCTTCATGCTCTGAAGGACTCTAATATACATATCAGGCATGGGCCGACGTACCCGAAGCGCATGATTGATTTGCTCCATGAATTCATATATGAATTTTCGATCCCGTTCCGTTTTATTTTTTGAAACAATCGGAAGCTCACAAAAAGCAGGCATTGTCCATGAAAATTTTTCACGCAAAGGAACACTAATACCATTTTCATAGTTAGGAAAAGCCGGAATCACGATATTATTAGCACACCATTTAGATGTATCAAAGAACATATCTACACAAGAAAAATAGTCTATCCCTTGAACGGTTTCATGATTTCGCTTAACCCACTGCATCAGCATTTGTGAAATTATATATTCCTGCTTATATGGTGTGTTGCCGCTTTGATTTATAAATGAGCATGCCAAAATCAACGGATACATTTTAAGATACCGACAGATCACCTCATTCCACACTTCAAAATCATTGTATTTTACCGTAAATCCCCACGTTTTTATCTCCATGGGAGAATATAATGCCAATAATTTCAGTTCTTTGCTCAGATCTATTTTATTATCCTGGCTTTCACTCCAAATATATTGATATTCAGAATAATAATATTTTGAGGGATAATTACATTCCTGCCAAGCGAGAGGGAGCATTGTAGATAAGTACAGGCATGGAAATCCTGCTAAGCTGAATCTTTCATTACTCGAATATGCTCGCTTATTCATTGGAATATGAAACAATTCATTTGGATTACTTTTGATAGTCTGACTACGGCCATCTACAGCCCTAATTCTAAAGTATCGTCCCCCATTAGAACTTCCAAACAGTCTCATACATGTGCAGATTGTTTTTTCTCCAGCAGATACAAGAATTCTCCCGTTCATCAAACTTATAAAAAGAGCTGGTCTCAAAATTTCCATGACTTCATCGAATAGTTCTTGCGATACCTTATAATTCGATTCTTCATAGCTTTCGAAGACAGCAATTATTTTTGTACTTATCTCAGCAGCAACCCTTTTTGACTCATTTAATTTTTCATTAAATTCAGCTTTTTTATCGGCATCAAGATCACACTCATCACAATTGTCAAGAAGTGTTAGGTATTTACTTGCTTCCTCTTCGAATTTTTCACCAATGATAAATGCCTCACTAAAGTACCTTTTAGGAAGATCTATTTCATCTAAAAGTTGATTTATCTTCATCGTTATCGCCACCCCAAATCGATATTTTCTATACTAACTTCAAGAGATTCTCGTATAATACTTTTCCAGACTCTTATCGCAGACCCTTATGATATGCAGCCAATCTTCCTTCGTGGGCTTGCGGAAAATGATTGGGTTGACTTCAATGGTTTCCACATCCTTGCAGCGCATCAGGAAACGCATATCCTCAAACCGCTTGAACGGATTGGAAAGAACATTTTTCTCCACATCTTTCCGGGTGTATCCACCCTTCTGATAGATGCTGTTCGGCTTTTCTGCTATCATCCCATGCGCTTTACGATCTTCATAGAAGTCGATAAAATAATCCACAACATCCGGCAGAGCTACCCGACCGTTGCTGTCCATATACTCGTAGATTGCCTTGAGCAGCACCGGCTTATAGGAATAGCTCATATCCATTGTTTCGATGAACTTCATAAACTTGTCTGCCATATTCTGCGGCGTAATTAAATCCCAGCCATACTGTTTAGCGATATTTCGGATGCTTTCCTCCCGGAAATAGTGGAACATCCGCTTATCCCCAAACGGAATGGAAAGATCAGGCTTGATTTTTCCGTCTTTAATATAGCGTTCAACCGTTTCGGACTGAACATCGACCATGCGGACAAGCTCAATCTGCGAAATCATATCTTTGACGCTGTTCTGCCAGTTGAACAGGTCAATGATTTCATAGTCATCCACATCAATCGGAACATCCAGCCATGCTTCGGGCTTCTCGCCTTTGAAAAGCATATCCTGATCCAATTTACGTTTATTTTCCGGTGCCAGAACATAGGCCATCGGCTGATATTTGGCAATGTTCAGCACACGATGCAGACTATACGGCATATTGAACATATTGGCGTTGTCTACGAAGTCGATGACAAGCAAGTCATCCTTGCCCGGACAACGGCGCGTACCACGACCAAGCTGCTGCATATAGATAGTTTTGGACATCGTTGGCCGTGCCATAAACAGAACGGTGGTATGCGGGCTGTCCCAGCCTTCGTTCAGCAAATCGCAGGCGCACAATACGTCCGTTGACCCTGTTTCGTAATCCTTCAGGACTTTCTCCCGAATCTCCACACGGTCACGTCCAGAAACGGCTTCTGCGTTTACTCCATTGTCGCGCAGCAACTTTGCAATTTCCGCAGCATGGTCTACGCTGGCGCAGAAGATCACCGTCTTTTTTCCGTTCACATATTTCAGATAGGTATCCACGATCAGCTGATTCCGTTCCGGGATAAACAGCTTGCTTTCCAAGTCCTGCGAATTATACTTGATACCGTTGATGCGCACGTCCGTCAGATCGATGTTAGTTTTGACCCGGATGCAGCGGATGGGCACCAGCACGCCACGTTCCACTGCTGTTTTCAAATCCATCTTGTGCGCCACATTCTGAAACAGTTCCAGCATATCCTCGCCATCGCTGCGTTCCGGGGTCGCTGTCAGGCCAAGAATGAACTTCGGGTGAAAATATGTAAAGATTTTTTGATAGGTATTCGCTGCCGCATGGTGGCACTCGTCAACAATCAGGTAGTCAAACGCTGTGGGCGAAAACTTTTCCAAATCTTTGGAAATGCTCTGGACAGTTGCAAAAATAACGGTCTGTGAAACATCTTTCTGTCCACCGGTATACTCGCCAAGTGTCGCCTCCGGCCACACCCTCGCAAAGGTATCCTTCGCATGAGATGCCAGTTTCAGCGCATTTACCAGAAACAGCGTGCGCCCGCCCACGGCTTTCGCATCTGTCGCTGCGGTAATGGTCTTTCCTACGCCTGTCGCATGGTACAGCAATGCGATGGTTTTCCCATCGTCCCGCACCTTTTTCAGGTTCTCGATGGCTTCCTGCTGATAATCCCGGAGTTCGATTGTCTGACCCATCTGAACCGGAAGGTCTGCTTCAAATGCCTTGAACATTGGGCTGCTGCCCAAAAATGTAATCAGCTCATCCTTGACCTTTTCCGGCTGCTTTTCCAGCTGACTGTAAATCCAGCGGTAAACCTTCCAGTTATCATAAACCAGACTGTTCTGCTTCAGAAGGTCATCTGCATACTTGTTCTCGGAAACCTTACTTGGGTTGTGGTAAGTTTCTCCGTCTATCTCGATTGCAATTTTGGATTCAGGCGATTCCAACGCAAAGTCGATGTAGCGATGCCGACCATAGATATCAACACACGGATACTGAACCTGCAAATTTTCTGTTTTCTCCGGGCCGAATGCTTCACAGAACAGCTGAACAAACAGTTCTTCCGCACGGCTATTGACGCTGGTTGCTTTTAATGGTTCCATAGAGCACACCTCTTTGGGTATTTTGTAGAATCCGAATTCGTTATAAGTTCATTATAGAGCACTTTCTGACTTCTTTCCAGAGATTAGTACAGAAATATGTCAGCAGCCTGCCTGTTTATTGTTCTTTTTGAGTGGTTAAGCAATGTCTCATCCGTATTGTGAGCATTGAATAGGGCTTTTGTCCGCGCTATAATAGAAGAAAACTGCAAGGAAGTGTCATCATGCTTCACCCCGGACTGTACGAACAGGTCATTAACAATGCGCTGAACCGTGAGCTTTCGGAGGTTCCGGAAGCTCGTAAATCCACTGCGCCCATCGACACGGCAGAAGCCTCTAAAGTGCTGGCGCAGTACCTGACCGAAGTGGTACAGAAAGGCCTCGACAACGTACAGGACAATGGCGGCGGCATCGAAGCACAGATTGCTCTGGCAAACCAGATCGTAAGCACCATCCAGACTACCACCAAAGAACCTGACTTTGCCGCGCTGGGCGTTGACCAGCGTGCAGAGCAGCTTCTTGCGCTTTTACGGGAAAATGACCCCCGCCTTGCCACCGGAAAAGCGGCCAAAGACATCGAACGGCCGGAAACGCCTCTTGCGCAAAGCTCGTTGTTCACCGGTGCCATCCACGAGCCGCAGATGTACACTGAACTGAAAAAGGAGATCGTGTCTGCCGACCACATCGACATGCTGGTGTCCTTCATCAAGTGGAGCGGTCTGCGCCTGCTTATGGACGAGCTGCGGCAGTTTACCCAGAACGGCGGAGAGCTGCGTATCATTACCACTTCCTACATGGGTGCCACCGATGTAAAGGCTATCGAAGAACTGCGCCAGCTGCCTAATACGAAAATCAAGGTCAGCTACGACACCAAGCGCACCCGGCTCCACGCAAAGACGTATGTGTTTTACCGGGACACCGGCTTTACCACAGCGTATGTTGGTTCCTCCAACCTGTCCAATGCGGCAATTTCCAGCGGTCTGGAATGGAACGTCAAGGTGACCCGAAAGGACCTGCCGGAGACCATCGAAAAGATTGTAGCCACCTTTGAAAGCTACTGGAATTCCAGCGAGTTTGAATATTACGATGAAGGGCAGCGGGAACGGCTGACCCGCGCCCTGAAGGCTGAAAAATACAGCGAGACCGACCACAGCGGAATCTACACCCTGGATATTCTGCCCTATTCCTACCAACAGGAAATCCTGGACCGGCTGGATGCCGAGCGCACCGTTCGGGGGTATAATCGCAACTTGGTGGTCGCCGCTACCGGCACCGGCAAAACTGTGATCTCCGCACTGGATTACAAGCGCTTCTGCAAACAGCATCCGGGGCAGCCCTGCCGTCTGCTGTTTGTGGCACACCGGGAGGAAATCCTGAAGCAGAGCCTGTACACCTTCCGGGCGGTACTGAAGGATGCCAATTTCGGCGAGCTGTATGTTGGCAACCACAAAGCCGACAGCATCGACCATCTGTTTGTTTCCATCCAGACCTTCAATTCTCAGGAGCTTGCCGCCAAAACGGCAGCGGATTTCTACGATTACATCGTTGTGGACGAGTTCCACCATGCAGCTGCACCCACTTATCAGAAGCTGCTGGAATATTACCAGCCGAAGATCCTACTTGGACTGACCGCCACCCCGGAACGTATGGACGGCAAAAGCGTTCTGGACTATTTCGGAGGGCGCATTGCCGCCGAGATCCGTCTGCCGGAAGCGATTGACCGGAAACTGCTCTGTCCCTTCCAATATTTCGGCGTCACCGACACCGCAGATCTGAGCAGCCTGAAATGGCGTACCGGCGGCTACGATAAAAACGAATTGTCCAACCTGTACACCCTCAGCGGCATGGTGGCGGAGCGCCGCGCTGACCTTGTGGTGAACTCCATCCTGAAATATGTCACCGATATCGACGATGTGAAGGGTCTGGGCTTCTGCGTTTCCATTGCTCATGCCCAATTCATGGCGCGCTACTTTAATACCCACGGCATTCCATCTATGGCACTGAACGGCGATTCTCCCGACGAGGAGCGCAACGCCGCCAAGCAGCGGCTGGTTTCCGGGGAGCTCCGTTTTCTCTTTGTGGTGGACATTTACAACGAAGGTGTGGATATCCCCGAGGTGAACACTGTGCTGTTCCTGCGCCCCACGGAATCGCTGACCGTGTTTTTGCAGCAGCTGGGCCGCGGCCTGCGTCTGGCCGAAAACAAAGAATGCCTGACCGTGCTGGATTTTATCGGTCAGGCAAACAAAAAGTATAATTTCGAGGAGAAATTCGCAGCACTGCTCTCCAACACCACCCGCAGCGTCAGCCGGGAGCTCAAAGAGGGCTTTGTCTCTGCACCTAAAGGCTGCTACATTCAGTTGGAGAAATATGCCGCAAAATATGTGCTGGATAATATCAGCGCCTCCTATGACCGCGCCTCCGGGCTTGTGGCGCGGGCGGCTGCCTTTACCGAAGATACCGGCCTGCCTTTGACACTCGGGAACTTCCTCGACTACTACCATCTTGACCCGCGTGCGATTTACAGCAAAAAGATCTGCTTCAGCAGGCTGTGCGTCCGTGCAGGGGCGGCATCCGATTTTGCAGAACCTTTGGAAGAAACTATGACCAAAGCCTTTGCACGTTTTGCGGTCATCGATTCCCGCAGGTGGATTCGTTTTTTGCTGGGGCTTCTGCCAAAATTGGATAACACCGACTTTGCGGCTCTATCGCCAGTAGAGAAGCGGATGCTGCAAATGTTCTATGTGACTCTCTGGGGCAAAACTGCAGAAAGCTGGGAGGATGAAGAAGTTCTCGATAACCTGTATGCTCTCTCAGACAGTCCCGTTTTGCTGGGGGAGCTGCAGGCACTTTTGCAGTATCAATATGACCGCATTGATTTTATTGACGAGCCGGTAGATGTGGGCTTTGATTGTCCGCTGGACCTGCACTGCACCTATACCCGCGACCAACTGCTGGTGGCGCTGGACTTTTTGAAGCCTGCCACTGTCCGCGAGGGCGTGAAATGGCTGCCGGAAAAGCAGCTGGACGTATTCTTTGTGACCCTGAACAAGGCAGACAAGGATTACTCGCCCACCACCATGTACGAGGATTATTCCATCAACGAAAGCCTGTTCCACTGGCAGAGCCAGAGCACCACCGCCGAAAACTCTGCCACCGGGCAGCGGTACATCCATCACCGTGCAAAGGGAAGCCGGGTGCTGCTGTTCGTGCGCGAGTTCAAGGCAGAGGCCCGTTTTGGCGGTGCAGGAGCGTATACCTATCTGGGCACGGTGAACTATGTGAAACACGAGGGCTCCCGCCCCATGAATATCACATGGCGGCTGAACCGACCAATCCCTGCAAAGTTTCTCAAAAAGACCAACAAGCTGGTGGTCGGTTAAAAGGAGAATATCATGAAGGTTGTTCGCGTTGTTGCAGCTGTGATCTGCGACGATATTCAGACGAAACATAAAATTTATGCCACCGCCCGCGGCTATGGCGACTACAAAGGCCAGTGGGAATTTCCGGGTGGTAAAATCGAGCCGGGAGAAACCGCACAGCAGGCGCTGAAACGAGAGATTGAGGAAGAGTTGGACACCGAAATTGCGGTACATGATAAAATCGGCACCATCGAATACGACTATCCTGCATTTCATCTTTCGATGGACTGCTTCTGGTGCGAAGTTCTTTCTGGTGACCTTGTTCTGAAAGAAGCCGAAGCCGCGCGCTGGCTGACAAAAGACGAACTGGATTCTGTACAGTGGCTCCCGGCTGACCAGACGATTCTGGAAAAAATCCGGGAGATGATGAAATAACTCTGTTGCTCCAAGTTGCATCTGCAAGCAGTGCCTCTGTATATACAAAGGCTCAAACACGCATGGCATTGCAAATTTGCCGTGCGTATTCTGCTTGTTGGGATGCAGTCCCAATCCCTGTGAACATCACGGAACCGTGATGGCTGTGCACTCTTACAGAGTGCTGAAAGAGCGTTTTGCAGAAACGCGAAGCCTGCATCGGCACGATGCAGAACAACAGGTTTGGGCTGTGCCCAACAAGCTCTTGCAAGGCAAGGGGCTTTGTATATACAAAGACATTGCTTGCAAGAGAGCTTCGGCGTACCAGAATGGTACCACGAAGCACTGCTTGCAGAAGCTATTGCATCCATCTGAATTGTCAATTCCGCTCGCAGCTGTTATACTGGACTCATCAAAAATTTTTCAGGAGGCAGTTGCCGTGACCGCAAAGCAAGTTCAAATCGGAGATAGACCCTGCCGTATTTACGGCGCAGACTGCGCCGAATATCTTCTGCTTCAGATGACGGATGAACACGAATTGCAACGCATGGACAACGAAGTTGCAGCCATTGCACAGGGCGCAGCACATCCGTTTCTGTTTGCTGCGGTTCCGGTGGAAAGTTGGAACGATGCACTTTCTCCGTGGGAAGCCCCTGCCGTGTGGGGAAAGCAAGGTTTCGGTGGCAATGCTGCGGAAACCCTGCGCTTTCTGACAGAGCGGGGCATCCCCACACTGAAGCAGCAGTTTCGTCTCCCGGAAAACGTCAAAATCATTCTGGGCGGCTATTCACCGGCCGGGCTGTTTGCGTTGTGGGCATCCACCCAGACTGATCTGTTCTATGGTGTCGCCGCCGCATCCCCCTCTGTTTGGTTTCCGGGCTGGATGGAGTTTGAACAGCAGCATCCGATACAGGCACAGCACATTTATCTGAGCCTTGGCGACAAGGAAGAGCGCACGAAAAACGCTGTCATGGCTGCGGTGGGGGATAATATCCGCACCCTGCACAGTCGGCTTGCAGAGCGTGGCGCAGACTGCACCCTTGAATGGAACAGCGGCGGGCATTTCAAAGACGCTGACTTGCGCACTGCGAAAGCCTTTCGGTGGGTGATGGAGGAACACGCATGACCATTTTGATCGATGCAGATGGCTGTCCGGTTGTCGATTTGACATTGCAGATTGCAAAGCAGTTCGGCGTTCCTGTCATCATCCTGTGCGACACCTCGCACCAGATCGAACGTGAGGGTGCACAGACGATGGTATTCGACAAGGGTATCGACAGCGTAGACTTTGCGCTGGTCAACCGGGTCAAACCGGGGGATGTGGTCGTAACACAGGACTACGGGCTTGCGAGTATGTGCCTTGCCAAGTGCGCACGAGTGCTGAACCAGAATGGTCTGGAATACACCGCCGACAACATAGACGCTCTTATGCTGCGGCGGTATGAAAACAAAAAGCTCCTCCGTGCCGGAAAGCACCCAAAGGGGAGCCTAAAGCGGACGAAGGAGCAGGATGTGGCTTTTTCAACCCATTTCAAGGCTGTTTTAGAAGCCTCACGAAGGCTCATGCTTTAAGCAGTTCTCGTTATGCGTGGTGTGTGTGCTTTCTGTTAGACTAGAACAATGGGTGCTGCTATATTTAAGCAGCACCCATTGTTTTGCTTGCTTTTTCACGATTTTTGCGATTTACGCGTATGCTGCTATTGACTTTTGCTGTGATTGGATGTACTATACAATCAAGTGATTACTTCCAACAAAAGAAAGGTAGGCAATATGAGAGTCAACAAAGGTTTGATGATAGCAGCAACATTTGATCCGACCAAAAGAACCTCCTTGATAACTGTAGCAGATATGTGTCGTAAAATTGAGGAGAACTCGATTTCTTTGCCGTTGTATCAGCGAGATATCAGTTGGACACTTCAGAAGTGTATCGATCTTCTTAATTATCAATTGTGGGGAAAGGCTCCGGTTTCTCCTATTTCTATCAATGTTATAAATACTGTGGATAGTGCTGTTCCGCAAGTTTCCTTTATAGATAGAGAAATCATCTCAACTATTGAACGCGGTCAATACTCGGTCGTGGATGGCCAGCAGCGTTTAACCACTAACTATAAAGCATATTGTAATCATGATGATTTTCGAAATATCGTGTTAGACTTAGGAAAAGGCGAGTTCACAGAGGTGCGTGACTCTATCAGGAGTAATCAAATTCCTGTTGGTATCCTCTTAAATAAAGAGGATACCAAATTATTTGAGTATACTAAGGCTAAAAGTGCACTTGGTTCTGCCGATGTCTTGTCTGTGCTCCTTCAAGTACGCAGCAAAATGAGAAACTATAATTATACTCTTAATTCGGCTGAAGACCTAACTGAGGATGAACAAATTGAGTGGTTCGAAGTTCTAAACAATGCTGGCAGCCGAGTAAGTATTATTCAAATGCGCTTTTCTAAACTGAAAGCTCATGGAATTGATATTTATAAACAGTACACAAACCTCTACCGTACCCGTGTATATGAAGCAGGGTACGAAGATTTTTTCACTCCGCAAAAAACCAATGTTTCTTACCCAGTTGCAGCATTAAATCCTGCGTATGAAGTTATCACTCAGAAGCCTCATTCCGGAAATTATGCTCCTATTCCTTCTGATACTAAGGAAAATCAACTTTGCAACCTTTCTCCAGAACAGCTTACACAATGCTTTTCTATGACTTTAGCTGCACTCGATCGCACTTTAGACTTCATCAATGAGAACACACCCACTCAACTTCCTCGCATTGATTATATTAATTATTTATTAGGATATTTTATCTTTCATAACGAAGTTTTGACCGAAGATAACAAGGAAAAACTTCTTCAGTGGATGGATAATGTTGATTTCACCAACAAGTCCAATTCTGAACGACGTGATATTTTCACCGCATTGATCACCTAATAATTTTATCTAATTTATCAATAGCAGCCATCTGCATCTACCTTGCAGACGGCTGCTATTTTTTTGTGACTTTTTTGTTGACTTTTGGAGACACGGGTGCATTTTGGTCGTCCAACTGGGTTCGGATATGAAGGCTTCTTTTAGGAACTCACTTCTGTCTGCTTGTTACAATTCGGTTACAGAACGGTCTTGAATGCTACGAAACAGCCCTTTTCGTGGGCTCGTATATAGAGAGGTATTTCTTCGGAGTATCTTCTTTCACGAAGGTTTGCTTGTACTCGTATGATTATTATGACAATTCCGTTTAATAGCAGACGCACGATTTGCAAATGCAAATTGTGACTTTTTTGTTAATTTTCAAAAACATTGCTACGTTTTAGCCTTTCTCGATGCCTACCAATTAGAGGGACAATTTTTCGGAAGCCTTAAATTCCGAAGATTTTCTATAAAACTCCGTCCTTTGAAAACAGAATAGTTCAATCGTCCGGTACTTCACAAAAGGTACTTCTGTAACTCGCAGCCCGGTCATAACGAAGACGGGGTGGCTGAAATGCCAATGGTGCGGTGCAAGCCCGCCGCCGGACGATTCCCCACTCCTAGGGAAGTCGAGGACCAATATGGGAGACCTTAACTTATTAACGCAGACGGGTTTGAACTTATCTGCGATGGGGGAGTTGGAACTACTGCCAGCTCTCTTTACATTGCCACCTGACCGCAGCTTTGCTGCAAAGGATATAACCGCAGGTAACACACTTTTTGACCTTAGACTACTTATGCTGAAGGAGTGCCTATGAAGTTTAACAATGCCTATTCCCAGATGTTTCCCGGCTACCCCGATGCCGTCAGCCTTCAGCAGGCTGCGGAGATGCTCGGTCTGAACCGCCATACAGTTGGAGAACTGATCCGTTCCCGCCGCCTGTTTGCGCTTAAAATCGGCCGCACCTACCGTA